>Ga0206128_1000061_pt1 | contig 128963 bp, 206 predicted proteins | sample Helgoland_Spring_7_FD_148601 | JGI IMG/M metagenome (GOLD analysis project Ga0206128, IMG submission 148601) | Pelagic subsurface seawater microbial communities from Kabeltonne, Helgoland, North Sea - Helgoland_Spring_Bloom_20160426_1 | ecosystem: Environmental > Aquatic > Marine > Epipelagic ... | reverse complement strand
ATTCGGCATCTGATGTTCCTTTTGAAGACGCCGTTAAAGGTACTCAAGTATTTGTCCCCAGTGAAGGATTATTAATAAAGTTGACAGATAGCGATTGGTATTCAATTGATGGATCTACTGGTGCCGCTGCTCCTACCGTGTCGCAGGCTCAAGGATCTATAAGTGGTTATAGTTCTGGAGGAACACCCGATGGTACTAACCGGGTCAATACAATTGACAAATTTTCTTTTGCAGCTGACGCAGGCGCAACAGACGTAGGAGATTTAACGGCGCTGCGCAGTGATATCTCCGGCCAATCGAGTAGCATTTCAGGATATACTTCAGGAGGATCTACTCCAGGATCACCAGTCCCTTACTTAAATGTGATTGACAAGTTTCCGTTTGCGGCAGATGCCAATGCTACAGACGTTGGTGATTTGACGGTTGTTCGCGCACGGCCCTCAGGAAACGAAAGCGTAGAATCTGGATACACAGTATCTGGCAACTTTCCAGTAAATAATGCGATTGATAAATTTCCATTTGCTGCGGATGCAAATGCAACTGATGTAGGTGATTTGTCCGTTTCGCGTGGGAATGGTACGGCTGGTCAGTCAAGTACTGCCTACGGTTACGCTTCTGGTGGCAGTCCCCTCACGAATGTAATTGATAAATTTTCATTTACTAGTGATGGTAATGCAACGGATGTAGGTGATCTAACACAAGCAAGATTTAACACTACAGGCCAATCGAGTAGCATTTCAGGATATACTTCAGGAGGATCTACTCCGTCTGATACGAATGTTATTGACAAGTTTCCATTTGCGGCTGACGGAAATGCTACCGATGTGGGGGATTTGACGCAGGCAAGAAGAGGCACGGCCGGGCAATCAAGTGTAGTTTCAGGATATAATTCAGGCGGAGACGGGCCTGTTGATAGAATTACAATTGACAAATTTCCTTTTGCTTCTGATGGCAACGCAACCGACGTAGGTGATTTAACTCAAGCTCGTGAATTTATGGCCGGTCAACAAGTTTAAAAAGATATTAAGGATTTAACAAATGGCAATAACAAACGGCCGCAATTTGGCAGAATTAGCATCGCTTATAAACAGCGATGGTAAAATTTCTGCCGAAGCATTTTCAGCTGAATTAACCGCATCTATAGATCCGACAGTGTATGATTCGGCATCTGATGTTCCTTTCGAAGATGCTGTTAAAGGTGCTCAAGTATTTGTTGCTAGTGAGGGGTTATTAATAAAGTTGACAGATAGCGATTGGTATTCAATTGATGGATCTACTGGTGCCGCTGCTGCAGCAGCGTGGGTGTTCCAGGGAACAGTGAGTGGTTATGTCTCGGGCGGTTCTGCACAACAAAACACAATTGAAAAGTTTTCTTTTGCAACTGATGGTAATGCAACTGACGTTGGAGATTTAACAGCCGCAGTCTTTGCGGCAAATGGTCAATCGAGTACTACATCCGGGTACACATCTGGTGGCTATGCCACTCCTATTACAAACACAATTGATAAGTTCCCATTTGCAGCTGACGGCAACGCAACTGATGTTGGAGATTTGACACTGGCAAGAATGTATGCTACTGGCCAATCAAGCAGCGTTTCAGGTTATACATCAGGTGGTAACGCACCAAGTGTATCAAACACGATTGATAAGTTTCCTTTTGCCGCTGATGCGAATGCAACAGATGTAGGTGACCTAACACAAGCAAGAGCGTCTGCGGCGGGGCAATCAAGTACTGAATCAGGATATAGTTCTGGTGGTTTTTCTCCTCCTCAAAGAAATACGATAGATAAGTTCCCATTTGCAGCTGATGGCAACGCTACTGATGTTGGAGATTTGACGCAAGCAAGATCTGACCCGGCCGGCCAGTCAAGCACAGTATCTGGTTATACATCAGGTGGTAATGCGCCACCAAGAGTAAATACGATAGATAAGTTCTCGTTTGCTTCAGACGGCAACGCTACTGATGTTGGCGACTTAACACAAATAAGAAACGACATTGGCGGCGGGCAATCAAGTACTGAATCAGGATATACTTCGGGAGGATCGGCTCCACCAAGAGTAAATACGATAGATAAGTTTCCATTTGCTTCTGACGCTAATGCAATAGACGTTGGTGACTTAACGCAAACAAAAACGTTTACTGCAGGCCAACAAGTTTAAAAAGATATTAAGGAATTCTCAAAATGGCATCAAGAGCTAGAAATTTAAGTGGTTTGATGGGTACCTCGTCAACACTGGATATTAATGATATTGACAATCTTGGCGATTTGACTGGCGTAGATAGCTATGATGATTCAGATGCATTAGCACTTGCTATAGTACCTATCGGTACTCAAGCATATCAAGCCGATACTGGTAGCTTTAAGATTTATAGAGGTGCTAGTGGTTGGGCACAAATGGATGAATTTCCTACTGCTCCTACCGCGACGCAAGCGCAAGGCTCTGTGAGTGGGTATACTTCAGGAGGCTATGCGACTGGCAATAGCAATGTAATTGACAAGTTTCCTTTTGCCACTGACGGCAATGCAACAGATGTCGGCGATCTAACACAAGCTCGCCAAGGACCGGCGGGTCAATCGAGTACTACATCCGGGTACACGTCTGGTGGACATGCCCCTCCTCAGGTTAATACAATTGACAAGTTTTCCTTTGCGGCTGATGGCAATGCAACAGACGTTGGAGATTTGACAGTGAGCAGATGGACGACGATGGGTCAATCTAGTGACGTATCAGGATATACTTCTGGTGGCCGGGCCGGTATTTCAGTAAATCCGATTGATAAGTTTCAGTTTGCTTCTGATGCAAATGCAACAGATGTTGGAGATACTTTAGTAGCAGTAAAAGAAGGAGCTGGGAGTAGCTCTACATCTCATGGGTACATCGCTGGTGGGGAAGATACTAGTGCAAGAATTAACACTATTCAAAAGTTTCCCTTTGCGGCTGACGCTAATGCTACTGACGTAGGTGATTTAACAGCTGTAAGAAACAACAACGCGGGGCAATCGAGTGTGGCATCTGGTTATGCATCCGGCGGGGTTCCTACCACTAATTCAATTGAAAAATTTCCTTTTGCATCAGATGCTAATGCAACCGATGTAGGAGATTTGACTCAAACAACCGCCCGCGCCGCGGGTCAATCGAGTACAGATAACGGTTATACTTCTGGCGGCGGAGGCCCGATAAACACGATTGATAAGTTTTCTTTTTCCGCCGATGGAAACGCAACTGATGTTGGCGATCTAACGCAGGGGCGGGATATTCCGGCAGGCCAACAAGTTTAAAAGATATAAAAAGGTTTAAAATGGTATCAAGAGCTAGAAATTTAGGTGGTTTGATGGGCACCTCGTCAACACTGGATATTGCTGACATTGCTAATCTTGGCGATTTGACCGGCGTAGATAGTTATGCTGATTCGGATGCATTAGCACTCACTGTAGTACCTATTGGTACTCAAGCATATCAGATTGATACTGGTAGCTTTAAGATTTATAGAGGTGCTAGTGGTTGGGCACAAATGGATGAATTTCCTGTTGGGCCCACTATTAGTCAGATGCAAGGTTCTAGCTATGGATATTCCGCTGGGGGTGGTAATCAATCAGGCATTGATATATATCCATTTGCGTCTGAAACTACTACGAGTGTAGGACCAACTGCATTAACATACACTTCCGGCGATGCGGCGGCAAATTCTAGCAGAGAAAATGGTTATTCATCAGGGCCTGTATACGGTACTCAGAATGTTATCCAAAAGTTTTCTTTCCCACTTGCTAATAGCTCTAGCGACGTGGGCGATTTAACTGTTGCGCGCCGCTCCGGTTCCGGCTCATCATCTACAGTATCAGGATATACTTCTGGTGGTGTTGCTGTACCGGCTATTTCTAATATAATTGACAAATTTTCTTTTGCAGCTGATGGTAACGCAACGGACGTTGGCGATTTAACTACAACTGCTTACACCGCAACAGGGCAAGCGTCAACAACACATGGTTATAGAGCCGGCGGATATAGCGCCAATGTTATTGACAAATTTCCTTTTGCATCTGACGGTAATGCAACGGACGTTGGTGATTTAACGGGCAATACAGGCTATTCGACAGGTAATTCTAGTTTAGAAAATGGATATGTTTCGGGCCAAGCAGGGAGCGTCGGAACCACCGGGATCCAAAAGTTTCCTTTTGCTGCTGATGCAAATGCATCTAATATTGGCGACTTGACATTTGGCAATTACGTAGCTTCTTCCCAAAATTCAGCCACTGACGGATATGTTACTTTTAGTACAACAAATAAATTTTCTTTTGCTTCTGATGGTGATGCGACCAATATTGCCTCATCCTTTAGTACAGGATCCGCTATAGGCACTGGCCATCAAGTTTAAAAAGATGTAAATAACATAGAAATACTTGCATATTTAGCAAGTTAAAAAATTATATACTATAAATAATATTATTACACATATCGAGGTTTAAAATGGCATCTAGAGCTAGAGGATTAGCTAAATTATTTGGCCCGGCAGGATTGCTTGCTAGGGACGCAGATGGAGTCGTTTCTCTGCGATCGAGTAGTCTTGATCAATCATTGGATGATTTGTCAGTATCTAGCTTAAGCGATGTTGATTTGGTAGTCAATCCAGAAACACTTGAAATACAAACAGTTAGTAGTGGGCCTGGACAAGATATGTCCTGGCTTTGGACATGGACAAGATCTGCTCTTCCGTATGCTCGTATTCCAATTACAAACCAAGCTCAAACTACTGTGCCTTTGTATAAAAAGGGCACTTACACTATCAATAATTATTCTAAATTTGATTCAGATTCTTGGGCTGTGGGCGGTGATTCAAACGATCAGCCACATAGTTTATTTTTAAAATGGATAGATGGTGCTGGTAGCGATAACTTAGTACCGTGGGTAACATATACTACTGCTACAGATAATATTTCTTCTATTAATGGTGGTGCCAGTACACAAGTACAACGTCTTTTAGTTAGTGTTCCCGATTCAGATGCATTTTCAATTCCGACGCCAGCTCAACTGACAGCGCCCAATATAACATATAACGTATCACATTCTGCTGGGAAATATATGTTTATGGGTGCAGCCCATGGTATGAATCCTAACTTAGGGCCGATGTACAGGGGCGGTACATATACATTCAGCGTGAATGCTTCAGGGCACCCTTTATATCTTACTACAGACAACGGCACAAACTTTGTGTCGGGTCAATATAACTACGAGTACACAACAGGTGTAACAAATTCAAGATCTGATACTGGATCATTAACTATTGTTGTTGATGCTTCTACTCCTGATACGCTCTACTATCAATGTGGTAACCACTCAAACATGCGTGGAGAGATTTCTGTTAAAGATCTTGAAGTAGAAGTTAGTAATAACGGCCGTCCTGTTTTGTATTTGCAACACGGTCAAGAGGGCATGAAAAACCCAGCTGAAATTAGACCAGTACCAGAATTGTCAGATCAAATGTGTATTGTCTTTGATGCAGCAACACAAAAGTTTGTTCCTCAAGATTTGGCGACTTATGTAGAACGTACCCCTTCGTTTAAGAATAAAATTCAAGAAGTTGCGGGTACTGCTACCCTAGTTGCTGCGGACGGTACTGCTATCGTAGCTTCGGTGGAAGTTGTTGATGATGCATCATACTTGCCACTATCAAATAACAGTGTTGGAGATTTGGTGTATGCTAAAAATACTCAAACAATTTATGTTTGGGATGGCACTACTTGGTTAGAAAATACTGCTGGTGTAGATGAAGTAGGAATTGCTGCATTAATTGATAGCGATTATGTCAGCGCTAGGCAAACAGCCGCAGCAGCAACACCATATTCTCTTGCATTGAGTCAAGCGGGTACACTGACAGTAACAACAGGAACTGTCCGGTGGTACGCTCCAGCAGATTTAACAATGAATTCAGTTGTTGCGCGATTAGGAACAGCGGCTGATGCCACAGTCACTGTGGTAGCTAACAAAAATGGCGCTGCTGCTTCGACAACTGAGATAACAGCAGCAGCTCTTAGTGCAACTAACAACACATCATTTTCGATGGTTGCCGGTGATTATTTAACACTGGATGTTACGACCATTGGTTCGACAAATACCGGAGCTGACTTAAATGTTCAGTTTTTATACAATTTAAGTTAATATAAATACTAATAGAAAATTTAATGATGTAAGTATCATTACCACGTAATACGAACGGAGAAGAACATTGGCTATAACAGAAATCGAAGCACAATTTATCGCTACCTCAACTGGTGATTCTGACCTTTGGCCAGATCATGAAAAACACGTGTATCATTTAATGATGGATCGAAGAGACGCCTCTGAATATCTGTATAATGATTCGAATAGCGAATCTCGAATTCAAGATCATATTGGTATGGTAGAATTTTCTGGCCAGCATGCAGATAATGTATCACAAAGAGTATATGTTTTTGTTGGGACAGATGAGGGAGCATCTCCCACTATTAATGATCCTCAAAATTATATTAACCCGGGGCTTGGAGACTAATATGTTTATTAAATTAGTTGCAAATCCGTCTGCTTCCAATTCGGCCACTGCGTGGAAAGAATGGACGGAGACAATCGGAAATATCCTTGACGGGACGTGGACATCAACTAGTAGTTTAAGTACTACATATTTTAACCAGGGTGCTTGTCAGATTATTGGTTCCAAGCCAACAACAAATGATGGCACAGACTCATTTACCGATGTCGTCACAGCGGCCAATACCTCCAACGGAAGCGACAATTATATCCAATTTAAATTTAACCATGCTGAAAGATCAGCAAGTTATAATTATAGTAGCAATCACAAATTGTGGGTAACCACAGGCACTTATGGGTTGCGATTTAGGGCAGGAAATGGCACTGGAGGTAACCTGCAACCCTATAACTCAACTGGTTATTATGCAGTAGACACAACCGCTAATCGGAAGTATTTTCCCAATTGGCCTCAAGAAACAACATTAATTTGGGCCAACAAACACTCATTTGTAATACAGATATATAATGGTAGCTACATGACAACCCTAGGGACTTTTGGGTACGATGCTAGCGCTGCTAACGAATATCAATACGATACCATAGGCTCAGGTAAACACGGGCCGTTTGTTAGCATGGGGTCGCATATGCGCACCAGTATATGGAATACTCCAAACGTAGACTCGACCACCTATGAAATGTTTTGGGTTGGAGCCTCGACATATCTAAATCCCAGTCAGTCTGAGCAGGCCTCGACAAACATCAGTGGCTCTTATCATCGAGGAGTTAATTTTACCGATAACCAGTTTTATATGAGCTTAAACCCAGTCCCCGTTAGGAATGTATATCCCCTTAGAACGTCTACCGGACATATTCATCAATTAATACCAGTATATGCCGACCCTCACTTCAACCATGATACGGCCTCCTATCCGTTTAATGGAAGAATGAAGACTCTTTATAGAACAACAGATGATATCGCTGCGCCAGGTTCGCTTATTACACATGATGGCACCCAATATGCTGTTTGGAATGTATATAAAACTGGATCAAGCTGGGGATCATCAAATAATATACAAAATATGTGTTATTTAATTCCTACAACTGTAGGGGGTAACTAGGATGTATGTAAGATTTAAAGTCTCTTCCAGCAGTAGCAATGGCTATGGTATGAAAGGTATGGTTGAAACCATACGAGCAGTTGCAGCTGCTTCTGCTGGGGCCAGTATATCACAGCCAGCAGGAACTACAATGTTCCAGGTTGTTAGCAATACTGAAGCCGGGGGGTGGACGGTTGATAGTTCTACTACTTCAGCATCAAATACCTACAGTAACTGGGCCGGTGTTATTCAAATAAATTCACCAACTAATAAGGCTGGTTATCAAAAAAGCTTTAGGGTGATTACAAATAGTCCAAACAATGGAGGGCAGAGTTATTATGGTGCATTGAAATGTAGTTTTAAAGCATATGATGGGGCAACCGCAAGATATGAAGGAAACATGTCATATAGTAGCAGCAATGCTACTTCCAGTAACGCTCAGATGTGGATGCCTAATAGCGGCATATATCAGTCAAGTTTGACGTGGCATTTTTCTTGCACTGCTGACTATGCTTATTTGTGGTTTGAACATGACGGGGGCCGAAGCGGTTTTCATAATAATTTTGCTGGGGTTAGCGAATTACAGAGTGTGCCAGCATCATATTTAGGTACGGGGAATGCATTTTTTCCGGCGGTAGGATTTTATAGCGGTAGTAATAACTCATCATATTATTTTGGTACCAGTACCACTAACAGTTACCACGATTATTTTACACATTCATTGCATGGATCTTGGCCTAATGGTGATGATGGCCCGTATGATTACGTCAATGCTAATAATATTCAATATACCGGTACGGGGGCATTCACAGGCAACGACGCGCCAATGGCGCTGGGCCCTGGGTATTACTACAACTCATCCAATAACTATAGTACCAGTTATAATTATAAGCCTATTTTTAATGGTGATGGACTTAAAGTAGGTGCTTTGGTACCAGCAATGTATTTTAATCCGTATCGTGGCATACCGTTTACAACTCTGGCTGGATTTTATTATTACGAGCCAGTTGAGCGGACGAATACGTCGTATCTTGCAATGGGAACTCAAACCAAGCAAAGTGAAATTATATATGACGATTCTGGTGCAAAATATACGCTACAATACCAGCCCAACATGTTTGGTGTTCGAGCTTTTAGGTCAGAGTAAGAAATATGACATGGATACCTTATGGAGATTCGGGGTCACTTGCAAGTCCCTTCGATTTATCAGATGATTCTTTTGGATCTACTATATTATTATCAGGTCAAACAAAAACAACATCTACTTTTGTGGAGCTGGATTCTAGTACACTAGGCGCAAGTGTTTTATCGTTGATTGGCGTTAATCAACTAGAAATAATTGATAGTGAAAGCCATATAGCAATTAATTTTGCCCCAATTATCTCCCCCTTTATTGGGGGAGATACTGCTGCCGAGGCCGAGGTGGGACCAACTCAAGTGTGGATTGGATAATACTAATTACATATATTAAAATAGGACAATAATATGCCACGATCACCAATGCGCAATTTAGCAGATCTTCTTGCGACTAGTGGAGATTTGCGAGGCAATATTCCCAATAATAGATTAACAGTTGAATCTGGATCTACTACTAGCAGCTTTGTAAACCTAAACGACTTGATTGCGAAAACCGGAATGGCAGTTGGCGATCAAGCATATGTACAAGAAAACAATAAATTGTACTTGTACAATGGTGCTGGTTGGTATTTAGTTGCAACAGTTGAAAACGCTCAACCTACCGCAATTTCTGGTGTTGAATCCGCGTATGAATTAGCCAGTGATGGAACAGCAACAACAATTACAGCGATATCGACCGATCCAGATGGATTCCCTCTCACCTGGAGTTATGCCGTTACTACGGGTTCATTGGGTTCAACCGCTTCTATATCTCAAACGGACAATGTGTTCACCATTACCCCTAGTACAGATGAGGCTAATGCCGGAGAATTTAGTATCACGTTTAGTGTTACTGACGGAGCAACTGGTGTTGTCAGTGCGGTTAGTGCCTTTACATTAGCTTTTGGTATCGATATATCTCAAGCGGTATACGATAACAAGAGCTTTAGCGTAGCTAGTCAGACTACTTCCCCTTTTGGCATACGCTTCAACACTGCTGGGACTAAGATGTATATCCTTGGTACCAACAACCCTAGCTCGGTATACCAATATAGCTTGACATCGTCGTGGAATGTAAATACAGCGTCATACGACAATGTTAGCTTTAGAGTAGATCAGCAGAACACCTACCCCAGGTCGATAGCCTTCAACTATAATGGCTCTAAGATGTATATGGTTGGTACCAACAACCCCGACTCAGTGTACCAATACTCCCTATCATCAGGGTGGAATCTAAATACAGCGTCATACGACAATGTTAGCTTTACAGTAGATCAGCAGGATGGGACTCCGTTTGGAATATGGTTCAACACTAATGGCTCTAAGATGTATATCCTTGGTAGAGACAATGACACTGTATACCAATACTCCCTATCATCAGGGTGGAATCTAAATACAGCGTCATACGACAATGTTAGCTTTAGTGTGGCTAGTCAGGATCCCGCCCCTGATGGATTAGCCTTCAACGCTGATGGTACTAAGATGTATATAGTCGGACAAAGCAACAACAGAGTATTCCAATATTCTCTTTCAACCCCTTTTGATATAAGCACCGCTTCATACGATGATGCTAGCCTTGACGTAACTAGTCAGGATGGTAGTCCGTGCGGAATAACCTTCAAACCTGATGACTCTAAGATGTATATTATTGGCTATGCCGCTGATGCCGTCTACCAATACAGCACAGGATTATAGTATTTAATGTATAAATGCAGTATAAATACTAATAAAGATGCATGAGGATTTAAGCAATGCCAATATCAAACGGAATGAACCTTGCGAGGCTATTGGGAAGCTCTACGAATATTAGATCGCAGTATGTAGCTGCTAGTGTTAGTACCTTAGCAGATATGGATGCCTTGATTGCGAAAACCGGAATGGCAGTTGGCGATCAAGCATTTGTACAATCAAATAATAACTTATACTTATATAATGGTGCTGGTTGGTATTTAGTTGCAACAGTCGAAAACGCTCAACCTACCACAATTTCTGGTGTTGAATCTGCATATGCGTTAGCTAGTGATGGAACGGCAACTGTAATTACAGCGATATCAAATGATCCGGAAGGCTTCCCTCTCACCTGGAGTTATGCAGTTACTACTGGATCTCTAGGTAGTACAGCCACAGTATCCCAAACAGATAATGTGTTCACCATCACGCCAAGCACAGATACTGCTAATGCTGGAGAATTTAGTATTACATTTAGTGTTACTGATGGGGCAACTGGTGTTGTCAGTGCGGTTAGCGACTTTACATTATCTTTTGGAGTCAGCTTTAATGCTATTACGCTTACACAAACATTAGATAATCCAAATTCATATGATACGGTAACAGGCGACTCCTTCGGCGGTGCTATTGCTCAGTCTGGCGATCTTGCTGCAATTGTTGCGACTGGCGAAGATGAAGCTGGCTATACCAATACAGGCAAAATATATATCTACAATGTGACTACCGGAACATTGCTTCGTACAATATCTAATCCTAATCCAACTGATGCAGGAGCGGCCGCTTTTGGTTCGGCACATGATATGATTGACATGGACGGCGATTATCTTATTGTAGGGTCTAGTTGGGAGTCGGACTCAAGTGGAAATGCATATATTTTTAATGTAACCACCGGAGCATTATTACACACACTGTCTAATCCTAATGCATATGCTACTAGCGCTTACGATAGATTTGGTGCTGCTGTTGCAATATCAGGTAATTACGCAATTGTTGGGGCGTACACCGAAGATGATGCTGTAGGTCTTTATCAAGGGAAAGCATATATTTTTAATGTAACCACCGGAGCATTATTACACACATTAGATAATCCTGGTACTTATGTAACAGCAAGTGCTAATTTTGGTTACCGGGTTGATATAGATGGTAATTATGCTATCGTTTCAGCACAATATGAACGTAATTCTGCAGATGAGAGTGCTGTCGGCGCAGTATATATCTACAATGTGACTACCGGAACCTTAATTCGTTCATTGGCTAACCCTAATCCACACGGTGCTGAACAAAACGATAAGATTGGGGCACAAGTATGTTTGTCTGGAGATTATGCAATATTCACTACCATTTCCGAAACTAGTGACGATTTTGGAGGGGCAACGGAGGGATATGCATATATTTTCAATGTAACTACCGGAGCATTACTACACACATTAAAGAACCCGAATGCATATGATACTGGCGCCAACGATAGATTCGGACAATATGCCGCTATGGATGGTAACTTTGCTGTAATTAGTGCGTTTGCCGAAGATGGACCTTTAGGTACTAGCTACGGTTATGCATATGTTTATGATGTGACGACTGGCACATTGCTGCATACTATAGCTAATCCCAATGATTATGACACACCGGTATCTGATAATTTTGGCCAAGCTGTAAGCATATCCGAAGAGTATATTATAATTGGATGTAAGAATGAAGGTGAAGCTGACGGTAATGCCTCCGGTAGGGCGTATATTTTTAAAGGAAGTTGAATCAGCAGGATTATAGTATTTTAATGTAAAAATAATACTATAAATACTAATAAAGAAGGGTGCATGAGGATTTAAGCAATGCCAATATCAAACGGAAGAAACCTAGCAAAGCTATTGGGAAGCTCTGCGAATATTAGATCACGGTATGTAGCTCCAGTTGAATCTGGATCTAGTGTCAGCACCTTAGCAGATATGGATGCCTTGATTGCAGAAACCGGAATGACTACCGGTGATCAAGCATTTGTACTAGCTACTAATAATTTGTATATCTATAAAACAAATGGCTGGTTTAAAATTGCAACAGTTGAAAACTTATCACCTGGATCGGTAAGTGGTGTAGAGACAAACTATACCCTAGCAACAAACGGTAACCCAACAGTTATCACAGCCAATGCAACAGACCCGGATGGATTTCCTCTTACCTGGAGCTACTCAATTACTAGTGGAGTACTTGGGAATAGCGCTACTATATCTCAAGCAGATAATGTGTTTACTATTACACCAAGTGCAAACTCGGCACATGAAGGAGTGTTTAGTATAACATTTAGTGCCACTGACGGCATAAACTCAGCAGTTAATGCAACTGGATCGTTTAGCTTAACTTTTGTCCCCACATGGAACTTTTCAGCGGCTTCTATAGGAAATAAAAATCAAGACGTAGATCTTGGCAATGATAGTTTACTTGGGCTTGACATGACTAGAGATGGAAGATATTTATATTGTTATGATGACAGTATGAATAGCTTTATTAGGTACGAGCTCTCAACTCCTTACTCTCTCACAGGGGCAGTTACTACAACAAACTCCGCCGCCATCCTCACTACTAGCTATAATCACTCTTTGCGTATAAATCAATATGGTACTAAGATGTACGTAACTGATGGGTCCAATATCAAAACCTATACGCTTTCTACTCCTTATGATGTTACCAGCATGAGTCTTGAAAGTAATAAATCACTTTATAATACAGGCTTTACTTCCTATGATATTTGGGATGTAGATTTTAGTTATGATGGGTTAACAATGTTTATACTTCAAGGAACCCAAACTACCGTAGCAATTCGCTCTTATACTTTAACTTCACCTTTTGCAGTAACTACTGCCATTGCAGATGGAATATCATATGACTTTTATGCAAATCATGGCAACTTAGCAAGAAATGTCTATTCATTTAAATTTAACCCCCTAGGCACTAGACTTTATATCTACTGCCAGTATGATAAAAAGATAAGATCAAAAGAATTAACTTCTCCTTTTGATATATCTACAATTACTTCTTCTTTATCTACAGGGCCTGTAATTATAGATAGTGGCTCTTTCTGTTTTTCCTATGATGGAGTTTATTTATATACGTGCTTGGATAATGCCGCAGCAAAAGTAACTAGACATCTTGTATAAATGCAGTATAAATACTAATAAGAAAGTTACAACAGGAAGTTTTTAACATGGCAATTACCAATAGAGACGAATTAATAGAGTATTGTCTCAGAAGTCTTGGCGATCCGGTCATTGAAGTAAACGTTGATCCTGATCAATTAGAGGATAGAATTGATGAAGCCATTGAGTTTTATCAAACCTTTCATAGTGATGCGACAACTAAAACATATTTAAAGCATTTAGTTACTGCGGATGACGTAACTAATGAATATATTCCGTTACCTGCAAATGTATTATATGTTACTAAGTTATTTCCGCCGGCATCATCTTCCGGCGCTTCTACTGGCATGTTTGATGTAAAATATCAAATGATGTTAAACGATATAACAGATCTTCAGAATTTTGCAGGGGACCTTGCGTATTATGAACAGATGCAGCAATGGTTAACTTTATTAGATAGTAAATTAACTGGCCAACCACAGATTAATTTTGCGCGCAGACAAAACAGATTATATATTCGTGGCGACTTTGCTGATAAAGATATTACGGCCGGAAAGTATTTAATTGTTGAATGCACTTCTGCAATTGATCCAGAAACTTTTACTTCAGTTTATGATGATAAATTTTTAAAAAAATATGCAACCCAGCTTATTAAAAAACAATGGGGGGCCAATCTTTCAAAGTTTGAAGGTATGCAATTACCGGGTGGGGTTAGCCTTAATGGCCGTCAGTTATATGAAGATGCCGTAGCGGAACTTGAAAAATTAGAAGAAACTATTAGATTGGAATATGAATTTCCGGCAGACTTTTTTGTAGGATAATTTAATGGCTACAAATATTCATTTCTCGCAAAAAGTAAGATCAGAACAATTATTATATGAAGATATTGTTATTGAATCTTTAAAGATGTACGGACAAGATGTATATTATCTCCCCAGAAGTATTACTGGCGAGGATAAAATACTTGGAGAAGACGTAGCATCAAGATTTGGTAGTGCATATAAAATAGAAATGTATATTGAAAATACTGATGGTTTTGATGGGGAAGGTGATCTATTTACTCGGTTCGGAATAGAAATCAGAGATCAAGCTAGCTTTGTGGTTTCAAGAAGAAGATGGATACAAATAGCTCGGCGCGATGACAATGCACTAAATGAATTAAGACCACACGAAGGCGATTTAATTTATTTACCGCTATCAAATTCTTTGTTTGAAATAATGCATGTAGAGCATGAAAATCCGTTTTATCAGTTAAGCCATTTACCAACATTTAAATTGCGGTGCGAATTATTTGAATATGCAGATGAGGATATGGATACTGGCATTAATGCAATTGATTCTATTGAAGATCAATCATACGGTGTAATATTAACACTAGCAAATAATGCAGATGAAGTAGGTACAAATCCAGACTTTTTACCAGGTGAATTTATTGAGCATGAGCTTGCGTCAGGCAGTATTATTACAGCAGATGTGGTAGCATATAATAGTGATACAAATAAATTAAGAGTTACTAATCTTTCTCATGATAGCGCAGATGTTTGGGCAGAATTTGAAAGTGGTGGCACTATTTTGAATTACAGACCAGAAGGCACAATTACAAGGACAATCGCATCACTTACCGAAGACTTTGGCAATAATAATTATCAAATGAATGATGAATTTGATACGTCAAATAGTGTATATGATTTCTTAGATTTTAGCGAAGCAAATCCATTTGGTGATCCGGAGGATACATAATGTTTCAATATTTTTATCATCAAACACTCCGAAAAACTGTTGCAACTTTTGGTACAATTTTCAATAATATTAGAGTAATACGGGCTGATGCTAATGGAAAAGTTTTAAACCAAACCAAGGTTCCTTTAGCTTATGCTCCAAGATCTAAGTTTCTTGAAAGAATTAGAACTACTGATAATTTAGAAACAGATACTAAAGTTGCTTTAAAGCTGCCACGGATGTCCTTTGAGATTACTTCTATATCATATGATGCCGAAAGAAAATTACCTAAAATGAATAATTACTATCGTTATACTGATAGTACAACTAATAAAAATAAATTTTTGGCACCTGTACCATATTTGATTTCATTTCAACTCAATGTATATTCAAAAACACAAGATGATGCTTTACAAATAGTAGAACAAATAATACCATATTTTGCACCTCAATATAGTATTACAGTAAAACCATTTAGTGAATTCACCGATATTAAACATGATATTCCTATTACTTTGCAATCAGTAACATTTTCTGATGATTTTGAAGGCTCTCAGGAAACTCGAAGAACTATTATATATACATTAGACTTTCAAATGAATACTTTCTTTTATGGGCCAGTATATAATCAAGGATTTATTCGTGAAGCAATTACAGATATTGGAATTCTTGGTGATACTGCCGCAGATTCTGATGGAAAAATTGCAAGAATAACTGTTACACCATCTCCTGAAAATGTAACACCACCTAATGACTTTGGATTTAATGAAGATATAGAGTATTTTAATGAATGATTCTGATAATGTAAATAATGATTTTGAATATTCCAGAAAAACATATTATGACCTAATTGAAAAGGGTAATAATGCACTTGAAGAAATGATGGAAGTTGCAAAAGCATTAGAGCATCCTCGCGCCTTTGAGGTTGTTTCTGGGATGATAAAAAATATTTCTGATGTAAATGATCGATTAATGGATTTACATAAAAAGAAAAAAGAATATAATTCAAAAGGCAATCAAAAATCCATTGAGGGCGGAACTACTAATAATAATTTATTTTTAGGTTCTACTACAGATTTACAGCGAATGTTGCATGATGCTGCAAAAGCTAATGATATTATTGATATGGTGAAAGTTGATAGCAATGAATCAACAACTAAATGATTCTTATAATGGTAATCAAAATGTAAAACGTGATGGTGTTACTCAGCAATTTACAAAAGAAGAAATTACTGAATATGCTAAATGTATGTATGACCCGGTTTATTTTGCAAAAACTTATTGCAAAGTAATTCATTTAGATCGTGGTTTAGTTAACTTTGAGCTATATCCATATCAAGAAAAAATGTTTAATCATTTTAATGATAATCGCTTTTCTATTGTTTTAGCGTGTCGCCAATCAGGCAAATCTATTTCTTCTGTAGCATATATTCTTTGGTTTGCTATTTTTCATAGTGAAAAAACTATTGCAGTAATGGCTAATAAGGGCGCAACGGCACGCGAAATGCTTGGCCGTATTACTCTTATGCTAGAAAATTTACCATTCTTTTTGCAGCCTGGCTGTAAAGCATTAAATAAAGGAAGTATAGAATTTTCTAATAACTCTCGGGTTATTGCCGCGGCAACAAGTGGATCATCTATTCGTGGTATGTCAGTTTCATTATTGTATTTAGACGAGTTTGCTTTTGTTGAAAGAGCTAGTGAATTTTATACATCTACATATCCAGTGGTTTCATCAGGTAAAGATACAAAAGTTATTATTACATCAACTGCTAATGGTATTGGCAATGTTTTCCATAAAATATGGGAAGGCGCAGTACAAGAAACTAATAATTATAAACCGTTTAGAGTTGACTGGTGGGATGTACCTGGACGAGATAAAGAATGGAAAAAACAAACAGTTGCAAATACATCTAAATTGCAATTTGACCAAGAATTTGGTAATTGCCTTAAAAGTTCTTCCCAAATTACTATTTGTATAAATAACTATATAGCAGAAATAACTATAGGAAATTTATATGAGTGTATCCAACGAGGATCAACATCTGGTTTATCTGTTGACGAGGAAATCAGACTCGCAGCAATACGTTGGTATAACGATAGACAGACGTATGAAGCAGAGAATGGGAGACCATAAAAGATCAAAAAGATTTCGCGAAGATGAATTTACTGTAGAAATACTAGAAAAAAGTAGTGATAGAAATTACATTAATGAACGTGAAGAATATTGGATTCGTAAATTAGACACGTTTAATAATGGTTTAAATGAATCTTGGTCTGGAAAAGGACATGGGCACAATTCTCCTAATTTTACTACTGAAGGATATTTGTACTCAGAAGAATCGCGGAAAAAAATGAGTGAGTCTGCTAAAAAAAGAGGCGGGGGCTCAGAACAAATGAGACAGTTGTCTTTGAATCAATGGAAGGATCCAAAAATAAGACAACACCATTCAGAAATTAGAAAAGGTAAAAGGTTGAAACCACCGAAAATTTCTGATAAAAAAGTAATTGAAATTAGAACTCATTATGAAAAAGAAAAATTAAATTGTGAAAAAGAAATTAAAGAATACAATGAAAATGCAAAGAAAAAAGGATGGCTTCAAAAAACTCCATCATCACATTTTGCAAGAAAATATGCAGAACACTATAAATGCTCAAATGTCACATTAAAGGGTATTATTGAATGGAAAACACGAACACACGTTCTCCCATCAATATACAAATCTTAACACCATCCGGTTTTCAATCGTTTGATGGAGTAAAAAGATATTGGCATGAAAAATATTTAAAATTTATTTTTGAAGACAATACAGCTGTTGAATGCGCGGTTGATCACAGATTCATTATTAATGATAAAGAAGTCTATGCCCGGGATGTGCTCATAGGCGATAACATAGGTAAGATTGTATCGCGTATCAGTAAAATAAACGAAGGTGACTATTTTTATGATCCGGTAAATGTAGGTAATGGAAGTGTGTATAATCATGACCAAGGGTTTGTATCACATAACACTTTTTTTGGAACGGGCGATACTTTAATTGGTGCCGAAGTTTTGTTATCTCTTAGAAGAAAAGATCCAATAAACGTTACTCGGGATAATGTTTATGTATATGAGGAATCTAAAAAAGATCACCAATATATAATGACAGTAGATGTTGCGAAAGGTAGGGGTCAAGACTATAGTACATTTACTATAATTGATGTTAGTGTAAATCCATTTAAACAGGTAGCTACATATAGAGATAATCATATTTCTCCATTATTATATCCAAATATTATTTATAAATATGCTATGTCATATAATGAAGCAATGGTTGTTATAGAATCTAATGATGCTGGGCAAGTTGTATGTAATGGTTTATATCATGATTTAGAATATGAAAATATGTTTGTTGAATCGGCAGTAAAGTCTGGTTCACTTGGTATGTTAATGACACGCAAAGTTAAAAGAATTGGTTGTTCTTCATTTAAAGATTTAATGGAAAATAATAAATTAGATATTATGGATGAAAATACCATATTAGAAATTTCTACATTTACGGCGCGGGGGCAATCATATGAAGCATCTGATGGAAATCACGATGATTTAGTAATGAATTTAATATTATTTTCTTATTTTGTTGGAACATCATTTTTTAATGAATTAACTGATATTAGTATTAAAGATTTGATGTTTGAACAACGAATGAAAGAAATAGACGATGATATTGTCCCATTCGGTTTTTACGATGATGGGCAATCTACAGTAATTGATGATACTACATTTCATTCTAGTTGGGCTATAGAAGAACACCAGAATGATTGGTAAAGTCTAAACTTAAATTCTTATAAATAATAGTAATTGAATATAACCTTATTATGAAATACATATAATTTTACTCTCTGCAAAGGAATAAGACATGGCCATAGGAAATCCATCTGTGTCACCAGCAGTTGTTACAAGAGAAATTGACTTAACCAACGGTGTACCAAACGCTAGCTCATCTACCGGAGCTATGGTTGGTAATTTTCGTTGGGGTCCAGTTGACCAGCCAATTCTTGTAAGCAACGAAGGCACACTAGTAAGCGTTTTCGGAAATCCTTCTGATGAAACATCAGTAGATTTTCATACAGCTTCATACTTTTTAAAATACTCTAATAGCCTACAGGTAGTTAGAGAAGTATACGAAGCCGGTACTGAAGCAACAGCAACAGCTGCAGTTGATTCTGACGGACTCGTATTAACACTCACAGTTTCAGAAGGCGGCGAAGATTATGTTACTGCCCCTGCCGTAACAATTACCGCTGCTGATAGCGGCGATACACCAACATTAACAGCTACAATTTCTGGGGGTGCGGTTACAGCGCTCACAGTAACTCCGGGCGCAACACCATTTTTATACAATTCAAATCCAACAATTACTATTTCTGGTGGCCAAGGGTCTGATATTGTAAATGCTTATGGTGCCGACACTGCTCGTACCCCTACATCAGTTCCGCTTGTTAAAAATGATGATAATTGGGATGTTCAAGAATCAACGCTTAAAGCAGCCAGCCATGAAATTATCGCGAGATATCCTGGCGCACTTGGCAATTCATTAAAAGTTGAAGTATGCTCCGATACCGGATTTGCTGCTTGGGCATTTAAAGGCGAATTTGATGCTGCTCCTGGATTATCACCATTTGCTAGTAATGTTGGCGCAACTGGTACGGATGAAGTACACGTTGCAGTAATTGATGAAGACGGCGTAATTTCTGGTACAAAAGGCAAAGTTCTTGAAACTTTTGCATTTGTTTCGGTTGCAACTAATGCTAAAACATCAAATGGCTCTGGCAATTATATTTTAGATGTGATTAACAGAGGTTCGGCATTTATTCATATGGCGAATATTCCAGGTGTTGTTACACCAACTCAAGCTGTAAACGGTGTTGTGCACGCAACATTTACAGGCGCTGCAAAAGCTATTTCTTTAACAAATGGTAGCGATAGCCGGGCATTGGGTACTGCACAATATATTAGTGGGTTTGACCAATTTGCAGACAAAGACACTACATTGGTAGATTTCTTAATTGCACCTGGAATGGCCCTTGCTGCTGATCAAACAACCGTAGTTAATGATTTGGTGGCAAAAGTACAAGGTACTAATGGCAGAAAAGATTGCGTTGTTATTGCATCACCAAATAGAAACTCAGTAGTTGGTGTAGCAAAAGCTAATATTAATGCGGCAATTCTTGCGAATGTATCCTTTACACGTAGTTCATATTTAGTAGTTGACAACAACTATCTAAAAGTCTATGATAAATTTAACGATAAATACATTTATATTCCAGCAGCATCTTCTACAGCCGGTATTATGGCTTCTACAGATCTTAATGCTGCTGCTTGGTATTCACCAGCGGGTACACGCCGTGGGCAATATTTGGGTGTTACCGGGCTATCATACAATGCATCTAAAACAGAAAGAGATGAATTGTATAAAGCGGGAATCAACCCTGTAGCAAATATTCCAGGAAATGGTGTATTGTTATTTGGTGATAAAACTCACTTAAACAGACCCTCCGCATTTGATAGAATCAACGTTCGTAGACTCTTCTTGTTGTTGGAAAGATCTATTGCGGCAGCGTCGCAAAATATTCTTTTCGAATTCAACGACGAATTTACTCGTGCAGAATTCTTAAATATTGTAGAGCCAGTATTAAGAGATATTAAAGGTAGAAGAGGTATCACTGATTTTTCAGTTATATGCGACGAAACCAATAATACCGGCGAGATCATTGATGCTAACCAATTTGTAGCCTCTATGTTCATTAAACCAGCAAGATCAATTAACTTCATCACTCTAAATTTCGTAGCTGTTCGCTCCGGTGTTTCGTTTGAAGAAGTTGTTGGCGCAGCATAAAGATAGGAAAATAAAATGGCTATTTTAGGCGTCGATGATTTCAAATCAAAATTAAAAGGTGGTGGTGCAAGACCCAATTTATTTAAAGTAGTAATGGGTTTTCCGGCATATGCAGGGGGCGATGTTGAATTAACATCTTTCTTATGTAAAGGGGCCAATCTACCGGCATCAACAATGGGTAATATTCCTATTGGATTTAGAGGTCGTCAAATACAAATCGCGGGAGACAGAACTTTTGAACCGTGGACAGTTACTATTATCAATGATACTGACTTTAGAATCAGATCTGCAATGGAAAGATGGATGAATGGCATGAATGCACATAGTGCAAATACTGGCCGCACTAATCCGTTAGACTATCAAGCGGATATGGAAGTTCAACAGCTAGATAAAGATGAAACAATTCTTTATAGATACAAATTTAAGGGTGCATTCCCAACAAACGTATCGGCGATTGATCTTGCATATGATAATAATGATACTGTTGAGGAATTCTCAGTGGAATTCCAAATTCAATATTGGGAAAGTAATGCTACCGGTGCTAATGGGCAGGTAGAATAAACTACTTAATTATTGAATAAATAAAACTAATGGAGGAGAAGGACAATCCTTCTCCTCTATAAGGTAAGGATAGAGAATGGCTGATAATACTTTGAAAATTTTTGGGTTTGAAATTAAAAAAGCATCCCAGTCAAAATTAGATAATAATAGACTAAAATCTGTTGTTCCAGCAACCGATGAAGACGGGGCTGGTTATGTAACTGCGTCAGGCGGTCATTATGGTCAATATGTTGATATTGACGGAAACGCTGCTAAAGATAATTTTCAAATGATTTTAAAATACCGCGGGATTGCCAGTCATCCCGAGGTCGATGACGCTATTGAAAATATTGTAAATGAATCTATAATTTATGATGATGATAATAGTATTGTTAAGTTGAATTTAGAAAATGTTGAAGTAGCTGATAATATTAAGAATCAAATTCAGGAAGAATTTAATGGTATTCTTAATCTTTTGAATTTTAAAGAAAATGCCCACGATATATTTCGAAGATGGTATATTGATGGTAGAATATACCACCATTTAGTTGTGGATGAAAAAAATGAAAAAATGGGAATTCAAGATATTAGATTCCTCGATTCTACTAAAATTAGAAAAATAAAAGAAGTCAAGAAAAAACGTGACCCGCTTACTAATATTGATATTATTGATAATGTAAAAGAATATTATATTTATCAAGATAAGCCTGGAAGTCAACAAAATAAAAATGCAGTAAAATTTTCAACTGACTCTATTAGTTATGTAACATCAGGATTGATGGATGAAACAAGAACAAAAATTATTTCTAATTTGCAAAAAGCAATAAAGCCAGTTAATCAATTAAGAATGATGGAAGATTCATTAGTTATATACAGATTAGCTCGTGCACCTGAAAGAAGAATTTTTTATATTGATATTGGTAATTTACCAAAAGGTAAAGCTGATGAATATATGAAAAATATTATGGCAAAATATCGCAATAAGCTAGTATATGATGCTAATAGCGGTGAATTAAGAGATGATCGTAAGCATATGTCAATGCTTGAAGATTTTTGGTTACCTCGTAGAGAAGGCGGCCGTGGTACAGAAATTTCAACCTTGCCGGGTGGTGAAAATCTTGGACAAATTGATGATATTGTTTATTTTCAAAAAAGAGTTTATAAAGCATTAAATGTACCATTAAATAGATTAGAGCAAGAAGCGCAGTTTTCTCTTGGGAGGAGCAGTGAAATTGGTCGAGATGAAATTAAGTTTCAAAAATTTATTGATAGACTAAGAGCAAAATTTTCCATTATTTTTTATAATATTCTAAAAAAACAATTACTTTTGAAAAAAATTATTACCGAAGGTGATTGGGAACAATGGAAAAATGATGTTATTATTGATTTTTCACGTGATAATCATTTTACAGAGCTAAAAGAGTCAGATATATTAAAAGAACGTGTACAAACATTAGATATGCTTAGTCAATATGTTGGTGAATATTTTACTAAAGAATGGGTAATGAAAACTGTTTTAAAGTTAGATGCAGAAGAAATTAAAATTCTTTCTAAAGATGTTGAAGATAGTAATGACCAAGATGCTGAAGAGGTAGAAAAAAATCTGCCCAACGATGAGTAAGGAATAACTCTTGCTTAGCGCATATTTAGATAAAGTACGATTTAGAACTAGTAGTGGTCGGGTTGGTGAAATATCATCTTTACAGGATGCAATAGTAATATCATATTTAGAACCGTATATTGATCTTACTATAATTTTAGATAGTACCAATTTAGTAAATTCTGTCCGTGGCTGGGCTGGTGTTGGATCATATTTTAATGGATATCATATTAGTGGTAGATATGGTATACGGCTATACTTAGACAAAGCTGAAGCGGTATCAATCTCATTACAGTCATTTACTGCTAGGGATATGTTGAATCTCCAACTTGGAATTTTTCAAGCAGTTGGATCAATTTTTACATTAAATGTTAGTAGAGCAGATGATCCAGAAGATGAAATAACTCCAACTGATAGCCAGGATATTACTATAATAGGCGCTGATAGTGCAGCATTTAATTTAGAAGTTGACTCTAGTGGAAATCTTATACTAGGAGATGGTCTTAATATAGGAAATTATTTGATATCCGGTGATTCAAATGATAATTTATTCTTTACTAATTTAACTGACGGATTGATTAAATTAAAAATTAATCCAAGTGAAGCAGATTTTGGACTTGGTGTTGATATAAAACAAAATGGCACTACAATAGATGCATCAATTACTAATCTTATAAATGAGCAATATATACAATCATATGTAGATAGTACATATATTCAAACTGCAGCAAATGCTGCATATCTTAAGGGAATTATTGATGGGCAATATATACAATCTATTGCAACTGAACAATATATTAAATCCTTTATAACTGAAACGTATATTAGAGAATTAATTGATTCACTTTAACTTTTTTGCTAAGTGAAGAACATTAAATGTATAAATAATATCAAAGACGGAGAACATTATGGAAAACGAAGAAAATTTTGAAATAGATGAAGTTGAAGTTGAAGTCAATCCAATTGAATCAATGATTGATAGTATTTTAGGAAATGATTATAAAACATCTTCGGATATTTTTAACGATATGGTATCAGATAAAATGAATGATGCTTTAGAAGATAAAAAAGTTGCCATAGCAGATACAATGTTTAATGGCGAATCTGATGATTTGGAAATTTCGGATGAAGAAATCGAAGAATTTTTTGATGAAGAAGATATTCAAGACTAATTAAAGTCTATAAATTAAAGGAATAAAAAATGAAGCTTATTGCAGAATACCTTGACCAAGAAATTTCATTAATTAAAGAATCCACTGAAAGTGGTAAACAAAATTATGTTATTGAGGGTATTTTCGCTCAAGCTGAAACTAAAAACCGTAATGGAAGAATTTATCCAAAAGCAATTATGGAATCAGCTATACATAAATTCAATACGGAACAAGTAATGACTAAGAGGGCTGTTGGAGAATTAAATCACCCGGAAGGGCCAACAGTGAACTTAGATAAAGTTTCTCACAGAATTACCGAAATGGTATGGAATGGTAATTCAGTAGTGGGAAAAGCGCTTATTTTAGACACTCCGATGGGTAATATCGTAAAAGGTTTACTAGATGGTGGTGTTCAGTTAGGCGTTTCAACTCGTGGTATGGGAAGTCTTGAGAATCGTAGTGGGACAATGTACGTCAAAGATGACTTTATGTTGAGCACTGTAGATATTGTACAGGATCCATCTGCACCAGAAGCTTTTGTTAATGGAATAATGGAAGGTGTAGAATGGGTTTGGAATAACGGTATCATCCAATCTCAAGTAATTGAAGAAATAGAGACTGAAATTAAAGAAGCTTCACGTAGCAATTTGCACGAAGTGCAATTGCGTGAGTTTGAAAATTTCCTCTCGTTGATAAACAAATAAGAGGAGTCAACATGACTGATCAAATCCAAGAACAGGATGTGGAGCTCGACTTAAACAACGAAGTTGTGGAAGAAGCTCACGATCCAAAGAACGCTGAAGCGCAATCTATTGATAGCGTAGATAAAGCTGGGGAAGTAACTGCTAAAGCCGCTCGCGGCGATGCAAGTGGTAATACAGCAAAAGATAATACAAAGCAAGATCCAGCACCTAAAACTAAAGCTGGTATCATTAATGCAATGTATAATAAAATGGGTAAAATGAAAAAGGCTGATTTACAAGCCTCTTATAAAAACCTCATGGGCGAATCTTTTGATTTCGAAGAAGAAGAAGTTGTTGCAGTTGCACCGCTTAACTTCAAAGAAGATCTAGATGCGCTTGTAACTAATGATGAATCTCTATCAGAAGATTTTAAAACTAAAGCTGCAACAATTTTTGAAGCAGCAGTATCTTCAAGAGTACATGAAACAATTTCAGAAAAAACAGTTGAACTTGAAACTGCTTATGCTGAAAAAGTTGAAGCACTTGAAGAAAACTTTGCTACAGAAATGGCCGAAGGTCTTGCTGAAGCTAAAGGCGAACTAGTTGAAAAAATTGATAGCTATCTAAATTATGTAGTTGAAACGTGGATGGAAGACAACAAATTAGCTGTTGAACGTGGTTTAAGAACCGAAATTGCAGAAACATTTATGTCCAAAATGAAAGACTTATTTGTTGAATCGTATATTGAAGTTCCAGAAGCTAAAATTGATTTAGTTGACGATCTAGCAGAACAAGTCGAAGAACTTGAAGCTCTCTTGAATAAAGAGACTGCTACAAATATCGCAATGAAAGAATCAGTACAAGCTTTGCAGCGTACAATGATTATTCGTGAAGCTGCTAAAGATCTAGCAGAAACACAAGTTGCCAAACTCGAAAAACTAGCAGAAAACCTAGATTTTGATAATGCAGAATCATTTACTTCAAAAGTGGCAACACTTAAAGAATCATATTTTTCTAAATCAGTAGAAGAAGCTGAAGAAGTAATTAATGAAGCAGTAGAAGAAGCTGAAGAGGCCGATTCAATTGTAGAAAGCAATGCCTCTATGGATCGCTATCTCACTGCTTTAAGAACATCAAATTAAACTAAAGGACTTATGGAATGTCTAACTATAAAAACTTAACAGAAAAATGGGCACCAGTGCTCAATGAAGAATCTGCAGGCAAAATCGATGATGCATATCGTCGTTCCGTAACTGCGGTTATTTTAGAAAACCAAGAAAAATCATTAGCAGAAGCTCGCTCTGCTACTCAAGGTTTCATTACAGAAGATGCTCCAGGCAATAATACTGGTTCCGCTTCTAACTGGGATCCAATCTTGATTTCTTTGGTACGTCGCGCAATGCCAAACATGATGGCATATGACGTATGTGGCGTTCAGCCGATGACTGGCCCAACTGGCTTGATCTTCGCAATGAAGTCACGTTATAATGCTGGTGCAACTAACCAACCTGAAGCACTCTTCGGTGAAGCTAATACAGCATTCTCCGGCGCAGGTTCACAGACCGGTGATACATCTGGTCTTTTGGGTCTTACTGATTCTAACTCTGACTCCTCTATCGACAATGATCGTACAGGACCAGGTGTTGGTACAGGTATGGCTACAACTGCAGGCGAAGCCCTTGGTGATTCAGCTGGCAATCCTTTTGCTGAAATGGGTTTCACCATTGAAAAAGCAACAGTGTCTGCAAAAACACGTGCATTGAAAGCAGAATACAGCCTTGAGTTAGCTCAAGACTTGAAAGCTATTCACGGTCTTGATGCAGAATCAGAATTGGCAAATATCTTGTCAACAGAGATTCTTGCTGAAATTAACCGCGAAGTTATTCGTACAATCAACAGCCAAGCTAAAACTGGGGCAAATACATCTAACACAGCAATTAACGGCGTGTTTGACTTGTCCTCAGATGCAGATGGTCGTTGGTCAGTAGAAAAATTCAAAGGTTTGATGGTTCAAATTGAACGTGAAGCTAACCAAATCGCAAAAGAAACACGTCGCGGTCGTGGTAACTTCATCATCACATCTTCTGATGTAGCTTCTGCTTTGGCAGCAACAGGTATGTTGGACTATGCTCCAGCACTCGCAACTAACTTGCAAGTTGATGACACAGGTAATACTTTTGCTGGTGTTCTTAATGGCCGTACACGCGTTTATATCGACCCATATGCAACTGTTGATTATATCACTGTTGGATACAAAGGTACAAATGCATACGATGCAGGTCTCTTCTATTGCCCATACGTACCACTCACAATGGTTCGTGCAGTAGGTGAAAATGACTTCCAGCCACGTATCGGGTTCAAAACTCGTTATGGCATGGCATCAAACCCATTTGTAGGTGATGCACCCGCAAACGGTCTAGCAGCTGCGAAGAGTAATCAATATTACAGAATCTTTCGGGTTGACAATATCTTGTCTGCATAAGATTAGATTAAATAATATTATTCTGGTAACAGAACAACTAGAGGCGCTTCGGCGCCTCTTTTTTATTCGGTGTAGATAGCAATTAGATATAGATATAAATGCATTTTTTTTGTATTATTTTTGCATATAAATAATTATAACATACGGAGTATTATGGAATGTCAGAATTAACTAGCAATATTAACTATCTCCAACCAACTAATTTTAGAATAGTTTTAGATAGAAAAGAATACGGTAATTTAGAATTTTTTGCACAAAGATTCGATCATCCTGCAATTACCATTGATGCACCTGTGGTATCGTATAAAAGGATTCAATCAATATCATTAACTGGTGATAATATTTCATTTGGTGATTTGACTATTGAAGTTATCTGTGATGAGGATATGAATTCTTATAAAGAAATGTTTGAATGGTTAACCGAACTTACGGAAAAACACCATAATGATGCAGAAAAAAGAATTCAAGTAGATATATCAGCTATTATTATGTCAAGTCATAATAATAAAGTTAAAGAATTTCGATATATTGATTGTATACCAACATTTGTTGGGCCTTTGTCATTTCAAGCGGGCGTTAGCGAAGCACCAGTAGTTACTTTTGAAGTAACATTTAAAATAGGATATTTTGAACTTAGGGACTAAGTATGATGATAGATAATGATATACGGCGATATAGAGCATTAATAGTTTGGACTAATAACGGCAATAGCGGTGAAATTTTAACAAATTGGTTTGCAGAAGCCCATAAAAAATATATTAAATATGATTTATTAACTGAAAATTTAATAGCATTAGGATATAATGTTGATATAAATGACTGCGAAAATTGCGAAATTTTTAATATAGAGTCCGGAATTTTTCGGGATATTATATTACAATACAAAAAAACAAATGATATTAATAGACTGAATACCGCTATAAGATTAATAATGTCGTATCGACCAACATTTTATATCATTAATGAAACTATTGATAAAGAAATTATAAATTCAATTATATCTATGTCTAATCTTTATCATTTTAGCAATCTTTTATTTTACTGTAAAAAACCCGTAACTAGGTTAAAAAATTTAAATTATATTGAAAATCTACGTGATAATGAAAATACATGCCGTGAAATTAATAATTTTATTTTTCATTCGTTAAACCGGTATGGGGTTAGATTTGCTGGTTTAATGCATGAAGATTTTTTTCAATTTAATAGTTATAATGATTCAATATTATACTTGACATTTAAATGGCTATTTTATAGTATACATAATTTTATAGAGATACGTGAAAAAATAAACCATATTGATGTTAATACAGATCATATAGAAGCCCAATTAGTGGATTTAATTCCAATTGAAATAAATAATTTCCATATTGAGGTGTAATTAGACGTTATAAATACTATTATATTATGAACCAGATGGAGTTTCCGTTGTTACTAGATATTGAAAAAATCCTTATAGAATGGCAAAATGACAGCGTAATTGATGATACTAAATTGGATAGTGCATCAGTAGATACAGCTAAACTACATGCTAAATATTTGCAGTGGCTTTCTTTAGCCAAACTTCAATTAAAAAAATCTCAAATAAATCAAAAATCTTTGCTTAAAATTAAGTGGCTATACTATAATGGTAAAATGCCGCCCGAAGAAATTGAACAACGGGGATGGGAATTTGATCCCTTTGATGGCCTTAAAGTTATGAAGGGTGATATGAATTATTATTATGATTCAGATAAAGAAATTCAACAAAGCGAAGAAAAAATTGCATATTCAAAAACTTTAGTAGAAACCTTGCAAGAAATTGTTGAAACCTTACGGTGGAGGCATACATCAATTGGTAATATCATTAAATGGAAGATGTTTCAAGCCGGTGGATAAAATAGTAATTCAAAAAAAGAATGAGTCAATGATGCTAATTGGTTGCGATTGGGGCATCGGCGCAGAATTATCAGATTTCTTCAGTTTTTTTGTTCCAGGGTATAAATTTATGCCATTATACAAAAATAAAATATGGGATGGTAAAGTTAGGCTATATAATGCTCAAACAAATGAACTAGGCCTTGGGTTATTACCATATGTAAAAGAATTTGCTGAAAAAAGAAATTATACCATAGAATATGAAGATTCTTTATATGGCATGCCTGAGCAATATAATGATATAGATCCAAAAGCAATTATGGATTTTCTTAAGCGATTAAATTTACAAGGGCGCGGAGAACCTATTGAAGTTAGAGATTATCAGTTTGATGCAATATGTGATGCAATTCGAAAAAAACGCGCTATTCTTTTGTCGCCAACTGGGTCCGGTAAATCACTTATAATTTATGCTTTAATGCGATGGTACCTTGAAAATTTTAATCAAAAAGTATTAGTTATTGTTCCAACAACCTCCTTAGTGCAACAAATGTATGCAGATTTCGCAGACTATTCGACTGCCGATGAATCATTCCAGGTAGAAAAAGAATGTCATGTGATTTATTCGGGTAAAGAAAAAACTAATATTCATAATAGAATTTATATTTCAACGTGGCAATCTATTTACAAATTAGGGCCAGCATGGTTCGAACAATTTGGTGCTGTGTTTGGGGACGAGTGCCATGGATTTAAATCTAAATCTTTAACAGCTATTATGAATAAAGCCAGATTGGCTGCGTATAGATTTGGTACAACCGGAACGCTAGATGGTACACAAACTCATAAATTAACACTTGAAGGATTATTTGGTAAAGTTAAAAATGTCACTACAACAAAAACGCTTCAAGACAAAAATACGCTCGCCCAATTAGACATTAATCTGTTAACGCTGCAATATAAAGAAGAGACAAAGAAAATTTTATCTGGTCAATCTTATCAAGAAGAAATTAACTTTATTGTTACTAATGAAAAGCGTAATAAATTTATTAGTAATTTGTCTTTATCTTTGGACGGTAATACGCTTGTATTGTATCAGTTTGTTGAAAAACATGGTAAACCATTACATACTTTAATAGCAAATAAAGCTGATGAAAAACGCAAGATCTTTTTTGTATCGGGTGGCACTGAAGCTAGCGATCGAGAAGCAATACGTAAAATAGTTGAGACACAAAAAGATGCAATTATTGTGGCAAGTTTAGGTACGTTTAGTACAGGGATAAATATAAGGAACTTGCATAACATTGTATTTGCCTCCCCTTCAAAATCTCAAATCAGAATTTTACAAAGTATCGGCAGGGGGTTAAGAAAAAGTGAAAATGGTAAAACAACTCAGCTATACGATATTGCAGATAATTTAAAATATAAGTCTAAAAAGAATTATTCTTTAGTACATGCTGAAGAAAGATTGAAGATATATAAACGAGAACAATTTAATTGTAAAATACATATGGTAGATTTAAATGAATAATTACGGACAATTTCTTCTTGCTAATGGCCTTGAAATCGTAGCAGAAATACTTGAAGATGATGAAGAACTTAATGATATGGTTGTTAGAAACTGTTTAATTATTTCTCGAATGAATGTAAAAGAGGGAACATATTATATTTTTAGACCGATGATGACATATGTTGAAGGTGAAAATGGAATCATTGGGCTTAATAGAGATCACATTACTGCATCTAGTATTCCTCATATTAAAACAATAGATCAATATTATTTTGCTTTGCAGAAAATGAAAGAAGAGTGGGATGAAGAAATGCAAGAATATGAACAACCACTTGAAAATGAAAAAACTTTAGATGAACTTGATGAAGAATTAAGTGAAGAAGATAAAGAAAAAATTGTATCGATCTTTAAGAATTCTAAACCAACAATGCATTAGTATACTATCCTCCCTTTTTAGAAGCTTACTCTTCTATTATATCACAAATATTAAATTTGTAAACCTCTAATGCATATGTGCATCAATAAAATATATGGGATGTCGATATACTATCCTCCCTTTTTAGAAGCTTACTCTTCTATTATATCACAAATATTAAATTTGTAAACCCCTAAAATGCATATAACTGAAAAAAAATATAAAAAAAACTTGTTTACTTTTAATGTAAATTAGTTTATAATATTACTATATTAGGAGAATATTAATATGGCTAAGAAAAAATCTAAAAATTTACACTACGTAAATAACCAAGAGTTTGCTCTTGCTATTGTTGCATATGTAGAATCAGTAAATGCTGCTCGCGAGGCCGGCGAGCAATTACCAGTTGTACCAGATTATATTGCAATATGTTTTTTAAAAATTGCTGAAAATCTTTCACATAAATCTAATTTTATTCGATATACGTATAGAGAAGAAATGGTTATGGATTCGGTAGAAAATTGTCTTAAAGCAGTTGAGAATTATAATATTAATGCCGTAACACGAACCGGTAAACCAAATGCTTTTGCATATTTTACTCAAATTATTTGGTTTGCTTTTTTACGCCGGATTGCAAAAGAAAAGCGCCAGCAAGAAATTAAAGAAAAATATTTATCCCAATCTGGTGTTGAAGCCTTTCTTGTAAATGAAGGCGGTGATGCCGCAAATTCTGTTGCTACTCACTTTGTTGATACTCTTAAAGATAGAATTGATAAAATTAAAGTATACGATACAGAGATTAAAGAGTTTGCAAAAGCTCAAAAAACTCGAGCTAAACGTAAACAAAATGTTGATTCTGACTTGCAGGAATTTTTGGAATGAAAATAGCAGTAATTAATGACACACATTGTGGTATTAGAAATAGTTCAGAAGTGTTCCTTGATAACTCAGCTAAGTTTTGGGATGAAATTTTTTTCCCATATTGTAAAAAAAACAATATTACTCAAATTTTACATCTTGGCGATTTTTTTGACCATCGCAAATTTGTAAATTTTAAAGCACTTAATCATAATCGCAAGCATTTTTTAGATAAGCTACGTGAAAACAAAATGACCATGGATATTATTCCAGGTAATCATGACACTTATTATAAAAATACAAATGATTTAAACTCATTAAAGGAATTACTTGGTCATTTTATGAATGAAATCCATATTATTATGGAACCGCGTGTTATGGAGTATGGCTCATTAAAAATGGCCTTGCTTCCATGGATTACTACTGAAAATTACGATGCTTCTATAAAATTTGTAAAAGAATGCAAAGCAGATTGGCTTGGTGGCCATTTAGAATTGAATGATTTTGAAATGATGAGAGGTATTAAAAATACCCATGGTATGAATCATAAAGAATTTTCTAGATTTGAAACTGTTTTGTCTGGACATTTTCATACAAAATCCAGTCGTGATAATATTCATTACTTGGGTTCACAAATGGAGTTTTCTTGGTCTGATGCCCATGACAAAAAATATTTTCATGTGATTGATACCGAAACTCGAGAAATAGAAGCTATTCATAATCCGCATACTTTACATGAAAAGATTATATACGATGATTCTAAATATGATTATACTGACTATCCATTAGATAATTTAGATTATAAATTTGTAAAAATAGTTGTAATAAATAAACAAGACCTATTTACATTTGAGCGATTTGTTGATAAAATACAAAATAAGAAGATTTATGAACTAAAAATTGCTGAAAATTTTAGTGAGTTCATTGGTGAAAATGTTGAGGACGAATCAATTTCGGTTGATGATACTTCGACATTGCTTGATAGTTATGTAGATGCTGTTGATACAGATCTTGATAAAAATAGAATTAAAACGAATATGCACAATTTATTGATTGAAGCGCAGGCATTAGAAATAGTATGATTGTATTTTCAAATATTCGATGGAAGAATTTTCTGTCTACTGGTAATAATTGGTCAGAAATTGATTTGAATAAAACTAAATCAACACTTATTGTTGGTCATAATGGTGCAGGTAAATCTACTTTACTGGATGCTTTATCATTTGCATTATTCGGAAAACCTCACCGTAATATTAATAAGCCTCAACTTGTTAATACTGTAAATAATAAGGATTGTTTAGTCGAGGTCAATTTTTATATTGGTAAAGCAGCATTTAAAGTAGTGCGTGGTATTAAACCAACAATATTTGAAATTTGGAAAAACGGCGAAATGATAAATCAATCATCGCACGCTAAAGAATATCAACAAATTCTTGAAAGAAATATTATTAAACTTAATCATAAAAGCTTTCATCAAATTGTTGTGTTGGGATCATCCTCATTTATACCATTTATGCAATTGCCTGCACAGCAACGGCGAGATGTTATTGAAGATTTGTTAGATATTAATATTTTTTCTAAAATGAATTCAATCTTAAAAGAAAAACAGACTGGTCTTAAAGATAAACTAAAAGATATTAATTATCAGTTTGAATTGATAAGAGAAAAAATTTCTTTACAGAAAAAATATATTCGGGAAGTCGAGGATCTGAATAATGATCAGGTCGATGAAAAGCAAGCCGAAATTGCTTTGTATGAATCAGAAATTGCAGAATTGCAATCTTTTAATAATACTATGTCTGATGAAATTGAAACATTAAGTAATGGTCTTGAAGAGTCGTTAAAAATTTGCCATGATAAGCGGCAAAACCTTTTGCATTATAAAAGCGAATTTACCCAAAAAATTCGATTATTAGTTAAAGATTCCAAATTCTATGAAGAGCATGATAATTGTCCAACATGTTCGCAAAGTATTCCAGAAGAATTAATTAAAACAAAATTATCTGAAGCAAAAAATAAAGCTATAGAATTGCAATCAGCATTAGATATTGCCCAGGAAAACTCTAAATTAGTTGAGGAAAAACTTGAAAAATTAAATGATTCAACAGCTATTATCCGCGATAAGACTTTATTAATGTCTGGTAATAACAGAGAGATTGTAAGAATTCGCTCACAAATTGAAACATTATCAACTGCTATTTCTAAAATTAAGGGTAATGAAGGCGATATTAAAAAGTCTTGGGAAAGTCTTCAAGCACTTGAAAATGAAAAAGAAGAGTATTTTGAAACCAAACTAAGTATTAATGACGAATTTAATTATAACGCTGTTATGATGGAAATGCTAAAAGATACCGGCATTAAAACTAAAGTTATTAAACAATATATTCCAGTAATAAATAGACTTGTAAATCAATATCTGCAAATCCTAGATTTTTATGTTCACTTTAATCTTGATGAAAGTTTTACTGAAACAATCAAATCTAGACATCGTGATTCATTCACATATGACTCATTTAGTGAGGGCGAAAAGCAACGTATTGATCTAGCATTGCTTTTCACATGGCGTATGATTGCTAAAATGAAAAATTCTGTAGCAACCAACTTGCTTGTTTTAGATGAAACATTCGATTCATCTTTAGACCATGATGGTGTAGATAATCTTATGAAAATATTATATACCCTTGACGATGACACTAATGTTTTTGTAATATCTCATAAAGGAGAAATTTTAGACGGAAAATTTAAGCAGAAAATTGAATTTACTAAAGATAAGAATTTTAGTAAAATTTTAGCATAAGTGTTTACTTTACACAAAAAATAGTATATAATACTAATATATGATGGAGATATATAATGGAACTAAGCGAAACAACACTTTCAGTACTAAAAAACTTTTCTACTATTAACTCAAATTTGGTTATGCAGCAAGGTAATGTAGTACATACTATTTCAGAAGCTAAAAACATTTTGGCTCGTACTGAAATTCCTGAAAACTTTCCTCAAGCTTTTGGTGTATATGATCTAAATGAATTTCTCGGAGTTCTTAATTTAGTTGATATCCCAAGACTTACGTTTGATGAAAATTCTGTTAAGATTGGTGATTCTACTGGCCGATCTAAAGTAAAATATTTCTTTTCTGACCCAGAAATGCTTACTACTCCTACCAAAGAAGTAAAAATGCCTGAGGCAGATGTGCGGTTTACTCTTGATAACGATACTCTTAATCGCATTAAGCGCGCCGCAGCCGCTCTTGGACATTCGGAAGTATCTGTATCCGGATCCCGAGACAGCATTACCTTGACCGTAACTAGCTCAGATAATGCCACCGCAAATACCTATTCAATTGATGTTGAAGGTAGCTCAAACGCAGATAACTATAACTTTATTTTTAATATCGCAAACTTGAAAGTTCTACCAGGTACCTATAACGTAGAAATTTCATCTAAACTAATTTCGAAATTAACTCACTCAGAAAGCACTCTAACCTATTGGATTGCTCTTGAAAAAACATCAACATACGGAGAATAATGATGGCCGACCATAAACAAGCTTATGATACTATGAACAATATTGCTCGGAGCACTATTGCAGTAATTGATACAGTTACACAGCGCGGAGGATTCCGCGGCGAAGAACTTAGTACTATTGGGCAGCTTAGAGATCAAGCTACTAATGCAGTACAGATTGTAGAAAACTGGAAACAGGAACAATCAGAAGCCCCACAAGCCCCACAAAAAAAATAAAATGAAGAGTGACGAAAGTCACTCTTTTTTATCCTTGAATGAATAAAGTTATAGGTATTATATTATGAGCAATGATTTTTTGTGGACCGAAAAATATAGACCACAATGTGTAGACGATACAATTCTACAACCAGAATTTAAAGCAGTTTTTAAGCAAATTGTTGCAACAGGTGAATTGCCCAATATGCTATTTTCTGGTAGTGCCGGTTTAGGTAAAACAACTATAGCAAAAGCTATGTGTAAAGAACTTGAATTAGATTATATTATTATTAATGGTAGTGAAGAAGGTAATATTGATACGCTACGCACTAAAATTAAACAATTTGCTTCATCTGTTTCACTACAAGGAGGATACAAAGTAGTTATTTTGGATGAAGCTGATTATCTTAATGCACAATCAACTCAACCCGCTTTGCGTGGATTTATTGAAGAATTTTCTAATAATTGTCGATTTATTTTAACATGTAATTTTAAAAATCGCATTATTGAACCATTACATTCTCGTTGTAGTGTATATGAATTTAATACCACTAAAAAAGAAATGGCTGGCTTAGCAGCTGAATTCATGAATAAAACTATTACTATTCTTGAAAAAGAAAATGTTGCATACGAGAAAAATGCCCTTGCAAATCTTATTATGAAATTTGCGCCAGATTGGCGGAGAGTTTTAAATGAAGTACAGCGATATTCTGTTTCTGGTAAAATTGATGCTGGTATTTTAGTTAATTTAACAGATAAAACATTTGACGATCTCTTTTTATTTTTAAAAACAAAAGATTTTAAAAAGATGCGTAACTGGGTAGTTAATAATGTAGATACAGATGCTTCCTCAATCTTTAGAGGTATCTATGACAGAATGAACGATAAGGTTGATGCATCTACAATCCCACAGTTGGTTCTTATTTTGGCGGATTACCAGTATAAAAATGCATTTGTTGCCGATCATGAAATAAATATTGTAGCATGCTTAACCGAAATTATGGCTAATGTAAATTTTAAGTAAGGATTTTTATATGACAACGCAAGATAATGCATGTATTTTTGATTTTGAAACATTGTCCAGAGATACAACTAATGGGGTTGTTGTTTCAATGACAATGCTTAATTTTAGTGAAGCCCGCTTTACTACTCAACCATATACTTTTCCAGAATTAGTACGTGCCACAAAAACTATTAAATTTAATGTCCAAGAGCAAGTGAAAAAGTATAACCGTAAGATTGAAAAAGAAACCCTTGATTGGTGGGGTGAACAAATACCGCCAGTAAAAAAACAGATTAATCCAACTCCTTCTGATGTATCAATTGCAAAACTTTATGATTTTTTTATTTTAAATAAACCATTTTCAATTGAAAAAATATATACCCGTGGTAATACATTTGATCCAATTTTTGTTGAAAGTATTATACGCCAAACTGAACATATGATGCCGTATGATTGGTGGGAAGTTCGTGACACCCGTTCACTTATTGAGGGTCTATCTTGGGGGACCGACTTAAAAAATACCTTTATCCCACCAAAATGCGAAGGCTTTGTAAAGCATGACCCTACACATGATATTTCAATCGATGTAATGAGAATGCAAACATTAGTACAGGCTATAACATAAAATTGTTTACAAAATTTTAAATTTGAGATATAATATAAAATGAACACCACTATTATTTCTTTACCCCGAACAGCATCTTCTTTTGTAATACGCCATTATGCTAAAATTCATAATTTGGTAAGTTATGATGAATTATTTAAATCGTACAATATTCATAAATTAAATGATTTTTGTTCTACTGATGCTTGCATAGCAAAATTACAGCCATTAGATTATTTCGATCATAACGAAAAATATAATATAGATAATATTCTTTCTAATAATAAAATATTAATTATAAAACCACCCACTTATTTAGAGTGCTATACTTCTTTTATAATTTCCGTCGCTATGACTAATAGAGATACCACTGGTGAGACTGGAAAGTATTGGAATTTAAAACTTATTAATAAATCAGTTAATGCTGTATTAACACCAACAGATTTTTATGCTCAATTAAAAAAACCAGTAACGCGCAAGGAATCTTTTGATGCTATTAGATATTATACCCGGCATGTCAACGCGTTTATTCGTCTTAATACTATAGTGAAGTTTTTATCAAATAATATAAAGATTATAACGCCATCAATGATATCTTCTTTTGATCCAAGCAAAGCAAGTAAACTTTCAAAAGATTTGAGTCAAAAAACAGATTTAATTGACGATTGGCCAGAAGTAAAAAAAGAAATTGAAATAGCAGCACACTCGCAATGGGAAAAAATTAATGAATCACTTTGATTATATGACATCAATTACTTCTAGTAAAATCGACATTATGTGCGATGATATAGATGAAAAAGCCTATAATTCATTTATGGTTAATCGCGGATTGTCATATTTTTATGATACTGTATTGTTTGCTAATGAAATGAACAAATATAGTCATTTGGATAGTAGATTGCAATATGATTTCTTGCGACAAATTGTGCGGAAAAAAAAGCGGTTCTCAAAATGGAATAAAGCATCTAAAGAAGATAATATTAATTTAATTAAAGAATACTATGGATATTCTAATGAAAAAGCCCATCAAATTATAGATTTACTATCCGAAGAACAACTTGCTGAAATAAAAATAAAACTTTTTAAAGGTGGAAAAAGAAAACCTTAAATATTTTATTTGTATAAATAATCCATATAGGCAACAATAATATGCTTTAGTAATAGTATATAATAACAAATAAAAAGATATGGATTGATTGAATGGAAGATAATAAAATTGCGCAGTGGTCTCCCGAGATGATGCTCGAAATCACTATTGCCGAGCCCGATGATTTTTTAAAGATTCGAGAAACCCTCACTAGAATTGGTATTGCATCAAAAAAAGAAAATAAACTATTTCAGTCTTGCCATATTTTGCATAAACAAGGCAGATATTTTATTGTACATTTCAAAGAATTATTTCTTTTGGACGGCAAAAAATCAAATCTTGAAGAAAGTGATGTAGCCCGTAGAAATACAATTGCTACATTAATGTCTGATTGGGGATTGATTGAAATTGTAAATGCTGAATTGGCAACTCCAGTATCTCCATTACGTCATATAAAAATTATTCCATTTAAAGATAAAGATAAATGGGAACTCTGTCCAAAATATAATATTGGTAAAAAATGACTTGTCCGGAATGTATGACAGATCTAGGTCAAGATAATTTTTGTCCGCATTGTAGAGTGAAAAGATAATTTTTTTATAAATCGGTATATTATGAAATTTGATATTAAGGGTTTAATTACTAGTTATGGAAAAGCTTTGGCTTTAGTTCCAGATCAAAGTACTTTTCGATATGATATTTTTAGACAATATGACCATCGGTTTTTATTTAATTTTAATACAATTGGATATAATAGACCTTTTACAACTAGAGCCTATATAGAGTTTTTAAAGAAAAATAAAAAAATATTAGATGATAATATTTGTTCAACATATATTAAGAATTCCATAGATCGCGGCCGAACTTATGATTGGTTAAACTATAGAAATCACGATGATTTATATTCTTATGATATTCTTTCTTTTTGTAGAGCTACTGCTATTCCTAAAGGATATTTTAAATCAGTTAATTTTGAAAAAGATGGTAAGCGGATCGAAGAATGGAATTTTGAAAAATCGCGTACTATTTTTTTAAATCAACGATATAGAAAAAGTAGTATATACGTTCCTATAGAAAATAATATTATTAGTAATAAAATAATTCGCGGATTATATACTGGCCACCCCATGCTATGGTACTCAATACCAAATATTAAACCATTAATGGAAGATTTGGGGTTTAAATTTATGCCTTATATTAATTATGAATTTGATTCTATAAAAAATCCAATCGGTAGATTATTTGCTTTAATTAAAGAAGTAGAGCGTTTACAAACATTAGATATACCTCTTATATGCGCAAAATATTCTTATGTAGTATCTTCAAATAATCAAAATTTATTTGATAAAATCATAAAAAATTAAAAAAAATTATTTACATTATAGCTGAAATATGTTATACTATATAAATACAATGGTAATGCGGATAGACCGGTTACTTAACAATCTTGCTTGTAAAAGGAGAAAACTATGACAGGCGTTCAAAATTTATTCCCCCGTGGCTCATTTATTGGTTTTGACCATTTATTTAATGAGCTTGATCATGTTGCTAAACATGCTAATGATCATTATCCACCCCACAACATAATCAAAACTGATGAAGATAATTATCTAATCGAATTGGCTGTTGCGGGGTTTTCAAAAGATGAACTGTCAATTGAGGTCAAAGACCGAACATTAACAGTAATGGGGGATCACATTTCAAAGGGTCGTGAGTTTATTCACCGTGGTATTTCTACGAAGAAATTTAAACGCACCTTTAGGCTGTCTGAGCACGTTTACGTGCATGGAGCAGATATTCAAGATGGCATTCTAGCAGTTGAACTGAAATATGTTGTCCCAGAAAATCAGCGTCCTCGTATAATTTCAATTGGAAAAAACGAGGGTCAAAATGACACACACAATAACCAACTACTTACCGAAACTGACGGTAATCACCCCAGTCGTACAACTCTTTAGCGTTGTTAGCAATTACTTAACTAAGCTTCACGCTTCGTACCGTATGGCAAGAGATGTTGCTAAAACTATTCAGGAGTTGAATAAACTTTCAAACGCTGAATTATCTGACATTGGTATTAGTCGTGGTGATATTTATACCATAGCTAATCAAAATGTTAGTGATTACCATGGCAAAATTCGTGGGAGAGTGTAACATGGTTGCTATTACATATAACTATATTGCCAGTCCCTTTGCCGGTCTTGGTAAGAATATTATGAATAAACTGGAAATGATTGGCTATGCTAGAGCAGCAGCTCATTTGGCTAATCATGGTTTTCATGAAGAAGCTAAAAAGTGTATGATGGAATACGCCAAGCTTCAAAAGTAAGGGTCACTACTTAATAAGTGCGCGGGAGGCCACGGTTAGCCTCCCAATTTATTTTACAGAATATTAAATACTAAGCATTGAGAGGAAATATAATATGACTAAAAACTTAGTAGCATTTATTGCTTTTTTTATCGTAACAGGTTCCGCAGCGCATGCTGATAAAGCATTTAGAAAATGTGCATCTTGTCATAGTATTGAAGAAGGCGCAAAAAACGGCGCTGGACCAAACCTATGGAATGTTATGAATCGTGGCGTAGCAACAAATGAAGATTATCGTTATAGTAAAAAACTATTAGCATGGGCAGAAGAAAACCCCCAATGGACTCCTGAGCTTATAGATAAGTGGCTAACCAATTCTAAAAAACTGGTTAAAGGTACTAAGATGAATTTCAAAGAAAAGAAAGAATCTGGGCGCCAAGTTATTATTGAATATCTACAATCAATGGGAGTAAAACAATGACAACACTAAGATTGCAAATGATTAATGCAGCATATGATCATGCTAAAGCACATGTTGAAAAACATAAAATGAATATTGAAATCTATTTAACAAATCCAGTTGGAGTTGGCGAACACTCTGATGTTATGGACGCAATTGAAAAAGAACTTGAGGAGATGGCAAAATATGAAGATCATATGGAAATTCTTAACAAGTACTTCCCGAAATAATAGCGCGAGTCAGCATAGGGCTCATACTATTAAATACGAAGATCTATGCATGTAAACACATAACACACAAAGGAGTCTATTATGACTAATAAAAACCCATTCGAGATCCGTGCAGATATGCTGCAACTTGCAAAAGAGTACATGGATCAACAGCAGCAAATTAATGTTCAGTTTGCTGAAGCAATGATGGAAAAAGGTAAGAAGAGCCTTGAAGATATTCAAGAGTCTTACCAGATGTATTCAGTGGATGAATTGATGGAAAAAGCTAAAGAAATGTATAGCTTTGTTTCAAGTAAAACATAACTAATACTAATATTAATTGGGGGGTGTTCAATGCCCCCCTTTTATGCTATAATAATAATAATATAAATATATTATGATACCATCCCATATGGAGAAGTTAATTGAAACCATTTTATACATCAGTTTTTAAACACGGTAATCAAATTCTGTATAGAGGAGTTAATCAAAGCGGTGCTCGGATTGAGACTAAGCATAAATTTAAACCTACTCTTTATATAAGAAGCACTAAACCAGAGGATGAACTTCGTTCTTTGGACGGCGTGCGTGTTGCGCCTATTACATTTGATAATATGAATGACGCATATCAATTTGTTGCTCAATATAAAGATGTAGATAACTTTAGTGTATATGGAAATACTAATTACGCTCAACAATTTATTACCGAAAAATTTCCGGATGATATTACATTTGATAGAAACCTCGTTAACATTTCCAATTTTGATATTGAAGTTGCTTCGGACGATGGCTTTCCAGAACCGGATGTTGCAGAACATCCAATTATTTCTATTGCATTAAAATCTAATCAAAGTAATGTTTATCATGCTTGGGGTCTTGGTGATTGGAATGTAGAAAATAGTGAACATAAAGATAAAATTATCCAGTATCGCAAGTGTAATTCTGAAATTGAATTGCTTGCTCAGTTTATGGAATACTGGAGAAATAACACGCCAGATATTATTACTGGCTGGTATATCCGTATGTTTGATATTCCATATATTTACAACCGCATTACACGCATTGCCGGCGAGGCTGTTGCTAAAAAACTTTCTCCGTGGGGAGTGGTTGGTAAGCGGCAAATTAATATCCGCGGTAAATTAACAACTTCATTTGATATTGCGGGTGTACAACAACTCGACTACATTGAACTATTTCAAAAATTTGGTTATTCATATGGTCCGCAAGAATCTTATAAACTAGACCATATTGCTCATGTTGTATTGGGTGAACATAAAATTTCATATGAAGAATATGGAAATCTTCATGGCTTATACAAAGCAAATCATCAAAAATTTATTGATTATAATATTAAAGATGTTGAACTTGTTGACCGTATCGATGAAAAAATGGATCTTATTACTCTTGCTATGACTATGGCATATAAGGGTGGTGTTAACTATTCTGATACATTTGGTACTACTGCTATATGGGATTCTATTATCTATCGCAAATTAGCAAAAGATAATATTATTGTTCCTCCTAATAGAAATAGCCATAAGCTTCCATATCCAGGTGGATACGTAAAAGAGCCTATTCCGGGCATGTACGATTGGGTTGTTTCCTTTGATTTGAATTCGCTTTATCCAAATCTTATTGTGCAATATAATATGTCACCCGAAACTTTGATTAAAGATCCAATGCTACGAGGTCAAAGCGGGGTAGACTATTATCTTCAAAGCGGTGAAATTCGAGATACCCAGCGTGAAGCCGATTTATCTGTTGCAGCAAATGGCAGTTGCTATAGTAAAAAATCACAGGGTGTTATTCCTAAAATTATTGTTGATTATTATAATGAGCGTTCTCAAGTTAAAAAAGAAATGCTTGCTACCCAATCTGAATATGAAAAGAATAAATCTGCTGATTTAGAAAAGAAAATCAACCAACTTGAAAATCGCCAAATGGCTATTAAAATTCTTTTAAACTCTCTTTATGGTGCACTAGGCAATCAATACTTTAGATATTTTGATATGGATATTGCAGAAGGTATTACTTTATCTGGCCAACTTGCAATTCGTTCAGCTGAAAGAGCTGTTAATGATGCAATGAATAAAATTATGAAAACTGAAGATGTTGATTATGTTATTGCTATTGATACAGACTCAGTATATATTCACTTTGGACCATTAGTTAATCGCTTTAAGCAAAAACTTAGCACTGAAGACACAGTAAAAGTTATTGATCAGATTTGTCGAGATCAATTTGAAAAATTCCTTGCAAAGTCGTATAATACTTTATTTGAAAAAATGAATGCTTATGATAATAGAATGCAAATGGGACGGGAAGCAATTGCTGATCGCGGCATTTGGACTGCGAAAAAACGGTATATTTTAAATGTTCACAATAATGAGGGTGTGCAATACTCTGTTCCTAAGCTTAAGATTATGGGCATTGAAGCTATTAAATCTTCAACACCCGAAGTTGTCCGCGATAAATTTAGAGAAATTTTCTATGTGCTTATTAATGGTTCTGAAGAAGAAACTCGTAAATATATTAGCGATTTTAAGAAAGTATTTAAATCCCTTCCACCCGAAAAAGTATCGTTTCCCAGATCTGTTTCTGACATTAAAAAATGGCAAGATAAAACTACTTTATATAATAAAGGTACCCCTATTCATGTAAGAGGTAGCATTTTATATAATAACTGTATAAAAACTAATGATTTAAGTAAAAAGTTTGAATTGATTAAAAATGGAGAAAAGATTAAATTCACTTATCTTACTTTACCTAATCCTATTAAAGAAAACGTTATTGCATTTCCGGAATATTTGCCGGAAGAGCTTCATCTTCACAAATATGTGGATTATGATAAACAATTTGAAAAAACTTTTATTGAACCACTCACCCCAATTTTAGATGCAATTGGATGGAGTGTAGAAGAAAAAGCAACACTAGAGGATTTCTTTGGCTAATGATTAATTATGTTTTTGATGTGGACGGTACGCTTACGCCAAGCCGTCAAAAAATGGATAAAGACTTTAAAACATTTTTCTTGAACTTTGTAAAAAATAATACAGTATATCTTATTACTGGATCCGATTATGCTAAAACATATGCGCAGCTCGGAGATAAAATATGTAATAGCGTAAGGGAAATTCATAATTGTTCTGGTAATTCAATTTGGAAAAAAGGAATAGAAATTGAAAGTTCGGATTGGGTTCTTCCAAAAGCTATTCAAAACTGGCTAAATAATCAAGTTGTGGAAAATAAATTTTTTCATAAAACCGGCTTGCACATTGATCACCGGCCGGGCTTGGTTAATTTTAGTATTGTTGGAAGAAATTGTAATCTTGAACAAAGAGCCGCTTATGTAGAATGGGATTATCATACCGGTGATCGTTTGCAAATTGCTTCTGCCTTTAATGAACGGTTTGTTGGGGCAGGTGTAGTTGCCCAAATTGCTGGCGAAACCGGTCTGGATATTGCCCCTATTGGTTTTGATAAGCGTCAGTTAGCAGATCGGTTAAGTGGCCCCATTTATTTCTTCGGAGATAGTATGGATTGGGGTGGTAATGATTTCCCTCTTAAAGCCGCTATTAAGGATCGTCCGGGTTCAGAAGCATTTCATGTAAAAGACTGGCAAGATACCCAAAGGATTCTTTGGGCAATTGAAAATTCTGATGTACATCGGTTTGCGGGTGTGGTATAATAGTATTATAAATTATAATAAGAGGATATATTATGAGTGACTGGGTAAATGACATCTATATGATGCATAATAAATTTGGTGTTAGGGATTGGTTCCTTGCTAATTGTAATAATAAAGAATTGATGGATAAATATTTAAAATTCCGCTTGTCGATGTGCAAAGAAGAACTAGACGAAACACTTGACGCGCTGGATGCAAAAGATCCAGAAGAAATTGTTGATGGCCTTATTGACTTGTGTGTATTTGCTATTGGTACTCTTGATGTATTTGGTGTTGATGCTAATGACGCGTGGGATCGAGTGTATGAAGCAAATATGGCTAAATCACCAGGTGTAAAAGAAGGTCGTCCGAACAAATTCGGACTTCCGGACCTTATTAAGCCGGATGGGTGGGTAGCTCCGAGTCATATAGGTAATCACGGCGATTTAAACAAAGCACTTCTTAACGACTAAACTTATAATTGGTGAATTAGATAATATCATGAATATTTCTTCTACGATTTTTAAATCTATATTTGATAACGCAACGCATCGAAAAATGGATTTCGAAGATTTTGATGCGTTTGAATCCTTTTTATATAAATTGTCTGATATTAAACGAAATGGAAAAAAAGATGCAGAACTTATTTCTCCAGCTACTTACCAGGCTGGCACAACTAGAGCCAATGCTAATGTATTGGCTTGGGCAGGTTGGGCTGCTGCTGATGTTGACGATCATGAGTTTAAGGGTAACTTAAAAGATGAGTTATATACTAATTTCGGCCATTATCGGTACGTGTGTTATAGCACTGCTAGCAGTACTAATTCTTTACCGAAGTTTCGCCTCGTCTTCCCTCTTGAAACGCATGTTGAAAGCTCACGAATCAAACATTTTTGGCACAGCCTTAATACAGAGATCGGCAGACTCGGAGATACGCAGACTAAAGACCTTTCTCGTATGTATTACGTGCCTGCAACTTATGCTAATAGTAACAATTTTATTTTTTCTAACCTTGACGGCGCATCTATTAATCCCTATCGGTTAATGGACAAGCATCCGTATGAAGAAAAAAAACATAGTGCAAATTTTATTGATAGGCTTCCGACTGAAATACAAAAACAAATAGTTAGTTTTAGAGCTAACCAATTAGAAAAAAGTAATATTCATTGGGATGGTTATCGTGATTGTCCGTTTGTTTCAAAGAAATTAATTGATGAATACCGTACAATGGCTTTTACTGATGGCAGCGGCCGATATAGAATGATATATAAGATTATGAGCTCAATAGCAATTAGCGCTATTAGACGACAATACCCAATAACATCATATGAAATTGCAGATATTATAAGAGAATTAGATAACGATACTGCCCGAATATATGAATCAAGAAACTTGCAAGTAGAAGCAGACAGGGCTATAGAATATGCGTATAAAACCGTTTAGAAAAAAGAAAATTGTTCTTGCAACAGGTGGGTTTGACCCATTACATAAAGGACATATTAAATACTTAAAAGAAGCAGCTCGCCTTGGTGATATGCTTATTGTTGGAATTCATTCTAATGAGCGGTTGACCCGACGTCGGGGTCGGCCGTTTCTTGATATAGAAGATAGACATGCTATTATTGCGGAACTTGGTTTTGTAAATAAAGCAGTTTGTTTTACCTCTGATATGGATGCTGATGATACTGCTCTTAAATTTATTCAACAAATAATGCTAGAATATCCTAAAGCTGATATTATATGTGCTAATGGTTATAGCAAACCACCCGAAGATAATAAACCACTTATTGATAACCCCCAAGTAACCTTTGTTTTTGATGTGGGCAGAGAAGTAGTTAATTCATCTTTTGAAATTCTTGATGAATGGAGAAGCGCAAAAACTTTACAGGAATGGGGCTGGTATAGAATATTAGCCGAAGGTGTGGATCCAAAAACAGGATTACATTATAAATTAAGAGAATTAATGATTTTGCCTAAAAAGTCATTAATGAATCAACGCCATAAAAATAGAAGTGAACTTTGGACACAAATACAGGGGCAAACTCAGCTAAACCTACATAGGGGTTTAGATAAAAAAATATTAACTCCACAAGATCCACCACAAGTTATTCCAGCTAAATCTTGGTATGAAGCAAGTAATCCATTTAAAATTGCTTCGCATATAGTAGAATTACAATATGGTAAACAATGTATTGATGATGATGTGGATATTGCCCTACCACTTAGAAAAAAGAAATAATTATGAATCAAAATTATATTTTTACTAGTGAAAGTGTTAGTGACGGCCACCCCGATAAAGTAGCAGACCAAATCAGTGACGCCCTTGTTGATGCGGGATTGCGCGCCGGCGATGAGACAACTCGTGTTGCTGTTGAAACTCTTACAACTACTAATATGGTAACGTTGGCCGGTGAAGTAAAAAACTTTAATGTGAGCAACGAAGAAGTTAAAGAAATTGTTCGTAATACAGTAAAAAAAATTGGATATGAACAAGAGGGATTTCATTGGGATAATCTAAAAATTTACAATGAAATCCATGCACAAAGCGCTGATATTGCATTAGGCACCGATGATTTTGGGGCTGGGGATCAGGGTATTATGTTTGGCTATGCTTGTAATGATAATGATGCCTATTTACCGGCTCCTATTTATTATGCGCATGAAATTCTTAAAGAATTGAAAGAAATTCGATTATTAGATAATATATTAGGCCCCGATGCAAAATCACAAATTAGTATACAATACGAAGGTGGTATAGCTAAACGGGTAGACCAAATTGTTATTAGTACTCAACATGCCGCTAATGAAATTCAAACTGCAAGGACCCTTGCAAGGGGTGCCGTATTGCATTGTGGTTTAGGAGATATGATTGATGAAAATACTGTATGGCATATTAATCCTACTGGTAATTTTGTTATTGGCGGCCCTGATGGGGATGCTGGTGTTACTGGACGTAAGATTATTGTTGATACTTATGGGGGCTTTGCTCCCCACGGCGGCGGTGCTTTTAGTGGTAAAGACCCCACGAAAGTAGATCGCAGCGCGGCTTATATGGCACGTTGGCTCGCTAAAAATGTTGTAGCAGATGAAATGGCTGATTGGTGTAATATTCAATTAAGCTATGCAATTGGAGTTAAACAACCTATCAGCATTTATGTAGAATCCAATGGCTATAGTAAAAGTATTGAAAAGTTTATCCGTAAAGAAATTGATCTGAGCCCTAAAGGAATTATTGACCGATTTGATATGTTTAATTTTTATGAATATAGTAAAAACTGTACGTACGGTCATTTTGGCAATAAAGATGTTCCGTGGGAAAAGATTGGGTGGAATTAATTAAATAGCTGTTTACTTTTTTTGATAATTATAGTAAAATATAATATATAATATGGAGAGATTGATATGAGTAATAAAGATATTGAAAAAGCATTTGCTGAAATGAATATAAAAATTCAAATTCTAGAAAAAAATGTGTATGATTTACAAGCTCAATTGCAAAATTCTTATATTCGAATTGCAGAATTACAGGATAAATTATAATTATGGAATCTTTACGAATTATTGCCGGTCCATGCCAACATGAAAATCTTTCAATGTCATTAGATATTGCTGAGCATTGTGCTGATATTTGTGCAAAATATGATGTTGAATATATTTTTAAAGCTAGCTATGATAAAGCTAATCGTACAAGTATTGATGGTATACGTGGTGTGGGATTTGAACCCACAATGCTTGACTTTTTGTCATTAAAAGAAACGGTTAATGTTAAAATTTTAACAGATGTGCATTCTACAACTGATATTGCTGCAATAGCTTACAAATACAATGAAGCAGTTGATGTAATTCAAATTCCGGCATTTCTTTGTCGTCAGACAGATTTAATTAGTGCAGCTTGTATGACTGATAAAATTATTAATATTAAAAAGGGTCAGTTTTTAGCGCCATGGGATATAAAAGGCATCCTTAGCAAAACAGAAGACGCTAAAGAAGTATGGATTACAGAAAGGGGAACTAGTTTTGGGTATAATAATCTTGTGGTCGATTTTAATGGCCTTCAGTACATGCTTGATAACTTGGGGGTACCGATCGTATTTGATGCTACCCACTCGTGCCAGAAGCCTGGGGGACACGGCAGCTCGTCTGGCGGTAATCGTGACTACGTTCCAGGTCTTACTCGTGCTGCCGCTGCTTTGGGTGTTACTAACTTCTTCTTAGAGGTGCACCCTAATCCGGATAATGCTCCATCTGATGGGCCTAATATGGTAAACCTCCAAGATTTTGAAGACATTTTACACGATATTGTGGAGTATTCCTATGTCCCCTACTTTGATTGATTATAATGAAATTGCTTGTAAATTAAATCTTCTTATTAATAATGCTAAAATTGTTGTAGATAAAGATTTTATTGAGTACCGCAATAAAAAAGCAAGCGAATCTAACTATGAATTGGGCGAACTTGGAATTGATTATGAACTATTGGAATGGTGGCTCCTCCACAATAAACTTGTAAAACCGAAAGATACTACTGTCGAAGAATACGGGACTGCAGCTAATTTTTGGCCAGATTATAATATTGCTGATATGCGCATCGATAATAAATGTATTTCTTCAATTTGGTTTCCAATTAAAGACAGCTTCAAAGATGCAGTAAAGGCCGGCCTTGTGTCACATATTCTTTTCTATAAGGATAACCGTAATACAGCTATTCTATTGCAAGAAGGGGATATTGTTACCCACACTTTTGTTGGTATTGCAAAAGCCTCTGATATAATTAAAAGAAAGATTCCTGGTAAATTTGCAAAATATGTTGTAAATATAGAAAACTTTTTTAAAAACCCAACACCACTTTAATGTTTACTATTGTAAAAATATATGCTATAATAGTATCAAATATTAACGGAGAACTTTATAATGACAGTTAGCGCCAGTGTAGCAGTTTTGCATGAATGTATCGAACTACAAGAACGCAAAGGTAATGATTATCAAAACCCTAATAGCAGAATCCGTCAAGCGGATTATTTCCCTAATGGTGTAGCTACTCTACTTGATATGTGCCACATGAAAATGTTACGCATTCAATCTGTGATGGAAGCAATGCAATCAAAAGACTATGAGCCTAACTTTGAAAGCCTTGAAGATAGCGCTAAAGATATGATTAATTATTCGTCATTTATTGTTGCATATCTTCGTGGTGAAATGGATGGTCAAATTCCGGGTCGTAATTTTCTAAATCAACCGGAGCATATCGATTAATGTTTGAAGCGCAGTTTTTAAAAGTTACTGAAGAAATTCTAAATAATGGTTATGAGCGGAAGGGGCGTAATGGCACTACGCTCAGCCTTCCGTTTAAAACACTTGAGTTTGATTTAGAAACAGAATTTCCTTTACTAACTACCCGTAAAATGTTTTATGCTGGTGTTATTGGTGAATATGCCGCAATGATCCGCGGACCAAAACACATTGATGATTTCCGTAAATGGGGTTGTAATTACTGGGATCTGTGGGCAAATGCCGATGGATCTATTAATGTTGATTACGGCAATGCATGGCGCGATTTTAACGGTGTTGATCAAATGGCGGCTGTGGTTGATAGCCTTATTAATAATCCACATGACCGCCGCATGGTTATTAGTGGATGGCGCCCAGATAATCTTAATGATTTGAATTTGCCATGTTGTCATCATAATTATCAATTTTATGAGCACGATGGTATTGTAGATATGCTATGGGTCCAAAGAAGTGGTGATTGGATGATTGGTGTGCCAAGTGATGCAGTTTTTGCGGCTGTAATGCTTATGTGTTTTGCATCAGTATCTAATAAAAAAGCTGGTAAAATTACTATGATTGTTGGCGACGCCCATATCTATGAAGAGCATATTGATAATGCAAAAGAACAAATTGCGCGCCCTATATTAGATGCTAAACCAATAATTAAATTTACTGATCAAACAGACATTTATAGTTTTGTTCCGGATGATATTAGTATTATTGGATATGAATCCGGTCCGGCCCTTAAGTACGAATTAAAAGATTAAAAGCGATGAACCGAAATTCACCGCTTTTTAAAAAATATTAAATTCTTATTATTCTACTGTAAGAATTTGTTCCAAAACATATTTGCGCATTTTTTCAACTAGCGCAAGAGTGTCTTCAATATTAAAATGGGTTAAAGCCATACTATGAATAAAATCACCATCAATGCTGAAATTAATAATAACACAATCTTCGCTATCTTCGAGTGGATATTCACGAAGATCTGGATTTACATATTCAATAAAAATCTGGATAAAACCTTCTTGGCCAGCATGATCAAATTCTAAACCAAGTGATGGACACGTATCATTGCCGTATGAAGTATCTTCAAACCCCTCATCAGCCAGCTTAACAGCAAGCGCATTGAAGAATTCGTTATTGTCATAATCGGTATGTGTATTTGTCATGTTGTTTCCTTTGTTTCATCTTATACATTTTTATACCGTATATGAAAAGGAATGTAAACCCCTAAAACGCAATTAATTAATTTTTTTTTTTAAACTTATAAAGTGTGTTATTTTAGTATCATTTATTTTCAAAATAAGTGTTTACTTTTGGGTTATAATATGTTAATATAAATGTATTAATAATTAATAAACTTATAGAGGTAAATTAGAATGAATCCTATTATATTATTTTCAAATCAGCGTACTGGATCTAGTAGTTTTACTTCTTGGCTAGATATTAATTATAGAAAAGAAATTGATTTAGATTCTATTAATCAGTCAGTATTGAAAAGTGTATCAGAATTAGGCTATACATTACCGCACTTGCCCTATTCGCATGAACGATTTGATCATCAAATTGGAGAGTTTTATTGTATTATTAAACAATATGAAAAAGATAAAAATATGGAATCTCTAGTTTTAGCAGTTAAAACCATATTATCTCATAAAATTCATATAAAAGTAATGGTTGAATTTACTCCACTTTGGTTTATAAAAATTCTTTTAGCCCATATGGAAGACTACAATTATAACGCTTTTTTCTTATATCGAGAAGATGGTAGGGCTCGTATTGCTTCACAAATAATTATGGACCTGGATTTAATTATAACTAGAGGTAGCTATCCTACTGTTAATACAATATTAAATGATCTAAACAAGAAAAATTCCGAATTTATAGATGCAGTTAATGTGCATTGTATATCGTATGAAAATTTGTATTTAAGAAACGATGCTATTACTAAAAATTTAATATCTAAAATTACGGGATTAACTGATATTGAAACACTTAGAAGTATGAAAGTGCTTAGCCCCAAATGACTAAAACCGCAATATTAATTCCAGCTAGATTCCATAGCACCCGATTTCCAGGTAAACCATTAACAGACCTTGGTGGTATGACAATGGTTATGCGGGTATATGCAGAATGCAAAAAATCTGAGTTAGATACCTATGTTTTAACTGATGATATGAGAGTCTTTAATAAGCTTGGCCCAAGAGCATGCTGGATAGATCAAGAATCAAAATATGAAAACGGTACCGAAAGATGTGCTGGTGCAATTACAAACCAAATGTTTACTAAGCACATTGGGCATTATGATCAGTTTATTAATGTTCAAGGTGATATGCCAGACGTAACGCAGCATATGATTGAAAAAACTAAATGGCATCTTCAACATTATAATGTTACTACTATGGCAGCTAAAATGCCAAAAGAGCAACAGGAAGATCCTAATACTGTTAAATTGGTTCGTGCTGGTGATAAAGCTTTATGGTTTGGCCGCGGCATGACTGGTTATGGTGATTGGCATCTTGGCATTTATGGATACACTCGAAATGCCTTAAGTCTATATAATACATTAACAATTCCACAAGAAGAACGCGTTGAAAGTTTGGAACAGTTGCGCTGGCTTAAAGCTGGATGGGATATTGGTGTATTATTAACAGAATTTAATGGAATAGAAATCAACACTCCTCAAGACGCAGAAAGATGGAATAATGAACGACTCTAATGTAAAAATTAAAATGCTAGAATTATCTCGCCCCATTGATGAAGCAATTTTAATGTGTGATGGCCGCGAAGAAATTCTAATGCTAGCATCAATGATGCTTATAAGTCTCAAAGATATTTTTGATTCTCAACTTGGCATCGAGGGCCGAAAAGAAATGTTTAAGGGAGTATGCTAATATGGCTGTGACTACTGATTTAGAGCAAAGCATTATGCATTGTTGGCAGGTTTGCGATGATTTGGAAACCATGTATAAACAGATATGTGACGGTGAGCGTGATCCTACTATTGATGAAATTACAAACGCATTGATGGGCATGCACCAATTGTATCAATGGAAATTTGAACAATTGTTTTTTGCCTTTGAAAACTCTTTGAAAAAAGTAAAAGGAAGTTAATATGATTGCTGAAACTTTAAGGGGTAATATTCCTTGGAATAAAGGTACTCATGTTGGACACAAGAAATTCACAGGTAAAACTTGGAATATTGAAAATGGAAAAAGAGTATGGAGAGATAAGGATTAAGTATGGGTATTTTTGGAAAAGTTTGGGGCAATACCGAACTTGTAGAAGCTAACGGTGCTTTAGAATTTCACCGCATTGAAATGAATAAAGGCGGAGTTTGTTCTAAACATCTTCATGCCTTTAAATGGAATGGTTTTTATGTTGAATCTGGACGTATGCTTATTCGTGTATGGCAAAACGATTATGATTTAGTAGATGAAACTATTCTTGAAGCAGGAATGTACACCAAAGTTAAGCCCGGTGTATATCATCAATTTGAATGTTTAGAAAGCGGAGTAGCATTTGAATTATATTGGGCAGAATTTTCGCATAATGATATTGTAAGAGAAACGGTAGGACACGCGTAATGACAAATTGGCTAATGCAAAGACTAACTGAAAGAACCACACTTGATGGTGGAGTTTTAATTGCAACGGGGGTTGCTATGATTTTGGTACCGGTGGATTTGATTGCTTATGCAGCAATCTTTTATGGTGCCTGGACTATTTGGAAAAAGGAAGATTAAATGGTAAATATTAATACTGACGTAAAATTGTCACCTGGCCTTGAACCGAGCGCCGGCGATATTCAAAATCAATTACCAATTGATTTTCAAGTAGGAGTTGAAGAAACTGATGACGGTGAAATGTATTTAAATTTCCCGGATGATTTAATGGATGCCCTTAACTTGAAAATTGGTGATACTATTATTTGGACCGATAATAATGACGGTTCATGGCTACTTACGCCCTTGCGTAAAAAATAAAAAAAAACGAGGATACGCATGATTGTTGGATTAACAGCATCTACATTTGATCTATTGCATAGTGGCCATATTGCCATGTTAAGAGAAGCAAAAGAAAATTGTGATTATTTAATTTGTGCTTTACAGGTTGACCCTGCAGTAAACCGCGCAGAAAAAAATTCGCCTATTCAATCAATAGTTGAACGATATTCTCAGCTAAATGCTGTAAAATATGTTGATGAAGTTATTGTATATTGTACTGAAAGTGATTTAATAGATATTATTAATATGTATCCAATCAATGTGCGTATCCTCGGTGATGAATATAAAAATAAAGATTTTACTGGTAAGGATGAATGCCGCCGCAGAAATATTAGTTTATACTTTAATAAGCGCGATCATAGGTTTTCGTCTTCAGGATTAAGGCGACGTGTTCTGCATGCAGAACTTGAAAAACACGATAGTTCAAATGGTTTAAAAAATGAGTAAGATTCAAGAAAAAATAAATGGTATCATGGATGAAATACAAATGCTTATGGAAAGCCATCCTAACGCACACCTTGAACCAGATAGTAAGATTCACGAGCTAATGGGGCGAGCAGCCATATACTTTGCCCAAATGGATGATGAAAACCGAGATTATTATCAATTTGTTTCAATGGCTATCGAAGATAAATTAGAATGGAACGTATAGGTAATAAGTATATGTTTAATTATAAATAATATTTAATTTTAGAGGCTATAAATGAATAATTTTAATGGATTATTTTTATCATTTGTGTTAATTACCATTATAATGATAGGATTACCTATTCTTGGATCGGCTATTGCTTATCCGGATAATTGCAAACAATCACTTCTTATTCCTTGTCTGGGGTATAATGGGTAGATTTAAATCTAGCAAGGATATATAAATGAGTGAAAATTGGAATCTTCGTTATTTAAAATTGGCTAAAGAAATTAGCACTTGGTCAAAAGACCCGGCGCGCCAAATTGGCGCGGTTGCTATTGGTGATAAGGGTCAAGTATTAGCGCAAGGTTATAATGGATTTCCTCGAGGAATATATGATGGTGCAATTCGTTATAATGATAAAGCTGTCAAGCACCAATATGTTGTCCATGCAGAACAGAATGTAATATATAATGCTACATATAATGGAGTATCATTAGATGGCGCTACTCTTTATGTTTGGGGATTACCTGTTTGTAACGAATGTGCCAAGGGGATTATTCAAGTTGGAATTAAAAAAGTAATTATGCCTGCTATGGATTATCCAGATAAATGGCTAGATGTATTTGACCGCACTAGCGCTATGTTTGGTGAAGTTGACCTTAAATATGAATTTATAGAGATTTAAAAAATGACCACTCGTATGTTAAAAAATTGGAATAACTATTATTCTTCCGCCTTAAAAATTATGACAGATCGGACCATAAATGTAGATACTTCTCATAGATGTTTACTCCAATGCCCATATTGCACTCGACAAAATTCTGTTGGTAAAGCTGTTGTTAAACAATATCAAGTTGAATATGGTGATCTTAGAATAAATGATGCTATAAAAATGGCACAAACATGGACAAGACTTTGTTTTTGTGGACAAATATCCGATCCAGTGTATCACCCTAAAATGCATGATTTAATGCGTGCACTTAATACTGTTGATAATCTTAAATTTATTGAATTTCATACAACTGGCCATGGGAAAAAAACTGTATGGTGGGAAGAATTGGTTGATATTACTAATTCTGGTAATTATTTTATGCAATGGATTTTCGGTATAGATGGTATAAATCAAAAAACTAGTTTGCATCGAGTAAATCAATCTTTTGATTCTGCTTTCAATGCTATGAAATATGTTGCGCAAAACGTAAAAGATCACGGAGAGGTTATTTGGCAATACATTGTATTTGAATATAATGAAAAAGATATACCCACCGCTATCCAAATGGCAAATGATTATGGAATAAAATTTCAATTATTAACATCATCTAGATTTGGCGCGCCAGGCCGAAATGACAATCCGCTTCAACCCCCTACAGCGCCTGCATTAAAAAACTTCAGTGGGTTTTCAAAAAAACTATATATTAATAGTGTAGACGAATATAATGAGATTTTAAATGAAATTAGAGATTAGACCTAAATGTTTTCCATTTGATAAAGATGGAAATAATGTTCGCTATACAATGGGTAATTGTATTGCTTTTACTGCTTCAGGAAATTATTTACCCTGTTGCTGGATGGACACATTTGATTGCAAAAGAGATAATGTCCATAATTTATTTGATGAAGAATTAAATGTAAAATCTGGTAAAACCCCCCTCGAAATTATATCTTCTCCTCAGTGGAATAACTTCTATAAACTTTTATTTGAAGATCCTGATGCGGCATGTAATAAGTGTAAAATGGCATGCGGTCATGTTATACATGATGACGGTAGTGAAGAATTATATTTTAAAGTAGCTGGGCGAGTAGTAACATTTTAAACATGTACAAAATACAATTATTGTGTTATAATAATATTATAATTAAAAGGATACACTGAATGACTAAAGTAGCAATTACTGGAGGAGCTGGTTTCATTGGCTTTCACTTGGCGCAATCATTACATAGCAATGGCTTTGAAGTATGTGGCTTTGATAATTTTAATGACTACTATGATCCGGCATTAAAGACAGCCCGAACTGTGAAGCTATACAAAGATTTTGGTATTAAAATTGATGTAGCTGATTTAACATGGAAACCCGACCTAGAAGATTTTATGAAGGAACATAAACCAGATGTGGTGGTTCACCTTGGGGGTTATGCTGGTGTGCGTCATTCAATGACAGATCCTCAATTGTATATTGATAATAATATTACTGGTACTCAAAATCTTATTAGTGTATGTGAAGATAACGGCATTGAGAATGTTGTATACGCATCAACATCATGCACTATGGTTGGAAACCCATTACCATGGAAAGAAGACGAAAAAACTGGCTATCAGCTAAATCCATATGGGTTTAGTAAATCTACAAATGAATCCCAGTTTATGGCAAGTGCTATTACCAATACTATTGGTTTGCGTTTCTTTACTGTGTATGGTCCATGGGGGCGTCCTGACATGGCGCTATTTGATTTTACAAAAAATATTATCGATGAAAAACCAATCGAATTATTTAATTATGGTGATATGATTCGTGATTTTACTTATGTAGATGATATTGTTCAGGGTATTGAAATTGTTATTAATGAAACATTAACTAAGACTGATATTAGAGAGATATATAATATTGGATATGGTGATCAGGTTAAGCTTGCGGATTTTGTAGAAGCTATTGAATACAATCTTGATCGCACTGCTATTAAAGAATTAGTGCCAATGCATCCTGCGGATAGCCAAGCAACCTGGAGTGATACCACTAAACTTCAAAAACTAGGCTATAAACCAACTACACCGATGAGTGTTGGCGTTGCAAACTTTATTACATGGTACAAAGAATTTTATGGTGTTAACTAATGCCTATTACACATTATGATCATGGAATAATTTTACCAAAGCTTACTCGCAAAACAACTGAAAAGGGGCGGCGGTATTTTACTCCAGAAGGTAATACTTATCCTTCAATTACTACTGTATTAAGTGAACTTAGCAAAGATAGTATTAAAGCATGGCGCAAAAGAGTTGGCGAAGAAGAAGCTAATAAAATTTCTGCCCGAGCATCAAAGCGGGGCACAAAAGTTCATCAAATATGTGAAGATTATTTGAATAATAATGAAGATTATTTAAAGGGTGTCTTGCCGAATAATGTAGCGTCTTTTAATGACATTAAACCTATCATTGATGCAAATATTAATAATGTTTGGTTTCAAGAAGAATTTCTATATTCTGATCATTTTAAATGCGCGGGTCAAGTTGATTGTATTGGCGAATGGGCCGGAGAACTTTCTATTATTGATTTTAAAACATCAAGAAAACCCAAAAAAGAAGAATGGATTCAAAACTATTTTATGCAATGTGCATTTTATGCCGCGGCATTTTTCGAAAGAACTGGAATTCCGATTAAACAAAGCGTTGTTCTTATTACGGTAGATGGCGATGCCCCTCAAACTTTTATAACCAAACCGCATGATTATTTAAAAGATTTAATTAAAGCAAGAAAGCATTATAAATCTATTTACAATGTTTAAAAAATAGTATATAATAATACTAATTAAAGGAGAATGCATTATGAATAAGATTGCTATCGTAGGGCATGGGTTTGTTGGTAAAGCTATTGAATATGGGTTTGTTAATACTCCGAAATTTATTGTTGATCCTATTCATGGCAATACTATTGATGATCTTCGAGAGGGTGACTTTGATCTAATATTTGTTGCTGTTCCAACTCCAATGGGAAAAGATGGAGCAATTGATGGAAGTATTGTTGAAGAAACAGTCAATTGGCTAAAAGATAACGCTACAGGCCTTATTGTGATTAAGTCAACAGTTACACCAGATATTATTGAAAAACTTCAAAAAGATTCAATTAATGTAATTTATAATCCAGAATTCCTCACAGAGAAAAATGCTAATGAAGATTTTGTTAATCCTCCAATGCATATTTTTGGGGGCAATAAAGAACAAACTTTGCAACTCGAAGAGCTATATAATAAACTAAGTAATTGCAAACCTTGCCCAAGTTTTCATATGACTGGAGTAGAAGCTAGCTTTGTGAAATATGGGATAAATTGTTTTTTAGCATCTAAGGTATTATGGTTTAATCAATTCTATGATGTTGTAAATGGCTCTAACGCCGATTTTTCAACTATTATTTCTGCTATTGGAAGTGATATGCGTATTAATAGCTCACATACATTAGTTCCGGGATTTGATAATAAGCGTGGATTTGGTGGTGCATGTTTTCCAAAAGATACAGCAGCATTTGCAGCATTTGCATCGCAAACAAGTGAATTTCCAATACTTGAAAATATTATTGAAGCCAATAATAATTATAGACGAAATTATTTAAAAAATGATCGCGAATTAGAACAAAATGTAAATTATAATTAGTTTACATTGTACCTCTCACATGATATAATAAACGTAATCAAATATTTTTAGGAGTACTATATTTAAATGAGTATTATGGATAAGCTAAAAAAGAACTCAAAACTTAAAGCAACCGAAGTGTTGTCAGAATCGAGTTTTTTTAATAATAAAGAGATGGTATCAACATCAGTACCAATGGTAAATGTTGCATTATCTGGTTCTGTGGATGGCGGGCTATCCCCGGGGCTTCTTGTACTTGCCGGACCATCTAAACATTTTAAAACATCTTTTGCGTTGCTTATGGCCGGCGCTTATATGGAAAAACACAAAGATGCAGTAATGTTGTTTTATGATTCAGAGTTTGGTTCACCACAGACATATTTTGAACAATTCAATATTGATACAAGCCGAGTTTTGCATACACCTATTACTAATGTTGAAGAACTAAAATTTGATCTTATTTCACAGCTCGAAGGCATGGATCGTAAAGATAATGTTATTGTTGTTATTGATTCAATTGGTAACCTTGCTTCAAAGAAAGAAATAGAAGATACTCAGAATGAAAAATCTGTTGCAGATATGTCGCGCGCCAAACAACTAAAAAGTTTGTTTCGTATGTGTACCCCATATCTAGCTATGAAAGATATTTCAATGTTGGCTGTTAATCACACATATCAAGAGATTGGATTATTTCCAAAGGCTATTGTTTCGGGTGGTACGGGAATTTACTATTCAGCAAATGATATTTGGATCCTTGGGCGCCGGCAGAATAAAACTGGTACAGAAGTTACTGGATATGATTTTGTTATTAATATTGAAAAGTCTCGTTCCGTCAAAGAAAAATCCAAAATTCCTATCTCGGTATCATGGGAGGGTGGCGTTGAACCTTATTCTGGATTGTTAGAAGTTGCTATTGCTGGCGGATATGCACGTAAGCCATCTAATGGCTGGTACGAAGGGGTTAATCCAGCTGATGGAGAAGTTCTTACTAATAAAGCCCGTGCTGCTGATACATTACAAGAGCCTTTCTGGACACGTATTATGGCAGAAACAGACTTTAAAGAGTTTATTAAAAAGCAATTTACTATCGGCCATAAAGATGTAGTTTCTATGGATGAAATTGTAGGTGAATAATGAAATACGAAGAAAAAATTGATTATGAACTAATTCCAGACACTAGTGATAAACATTGGTTGATACGTATTTTACGGGGGGATTATATTGAAACTGTTTTGCGATTTGGTAAAGTTCGAATAGATGATACTACCCCTGATAAAGATCCCAAATTACAATTTGAATATAGTATTGTAAGCAGCCCAATAGATGGATTAAAAGAAGGTCCTGATTTTAATATTGTTGCGGGTGATATCTTAGTTTCAGTTATTGAGCAGGCAATTATAAATGATGAAGCTCTTATAGAAGATGTAAATTAAAGGTATAAAAATGAAAATTTTAATTATGGGTTTACCCGGATCTGGTAAAACATGGCTAGCCGAAAGATTGCAGAAGCGATTGAATTGTGCCTGGTTTAATGCCGATGAAATTCGCAAAATGGCTAATGATTGGGAATTTAGTGAAGCTGCTCGTTTGCGGCAAGCATATCGAATGAAAAATATTGCTGATTATGAAGTTAATACTGACCGAATTGTTATTTGCGATTTTGTATGTCCATTGGAAATTACTCGGGATATATTTAATGCCGATTATACGGTATGGATGGATACTATTGCTAAAGGTCGATTTAGTGATACTAATAAATTATTTCAAAATCCAAAAGCAGCTGAAGTAAATTATCACGTTTCGGCTTGGTTTGATGATACAGACGAAACATTGGTTGATGCTATTCATAGGCATATTAATTTAACCGGAGAAGTAAAAAATGTTTGATTGGAAAAAACCGACAGCACAGATGCTTGGTCGTTGGCAACCATGGCATGATGGCCACACAGCACTATTTAAGAAAGCATTTGCTGAAACTGGTCAAGTTATTATTATGGTACGTGACGTTGAAGGCATTATCGGTGAGGATGCTGGAGGTGGGCGCACCGCTGCTCAAGATGATAATCCATTTTATTATGATTATGTTTGTGATGCTATTGAGGATGGATTGCACAATGCAGGGTTTACAAAGGGTACAGAATATGTTATTATGAAAGTACCAAACATTGTAGACATTAGCTATGGTCGAGGTGTTGGTTATACTTTTACTGAACACGACTTAGGCGAAGCAATACATAATATTTCTGCAACCAAAATCCGCGCTAAAATGCGCGAAGAAGGAAATCTACAATAATTCATGACTATTAATATTGAACAACTTATTATTAAAAATATTATTGTGAATGAAGACTTTATGCGTAAAGTTCTTCCATTTATTCAACCAGATTATTTTGAAGGAACCTATAAGCAATTATTTAAAGAAGTAGGTAAATTTGTTGGGCAATATAATAAATTGCCAACACTCGAATCATTTAAAATTGAACTTGATCAAAGCACTTCATTTAACGCAGAACAACATAGCCATGCAGTAGAAATTTTGCCTTCATTGTTTAGTGAAGAAACTGTTGATGGGCAATGGCTTTATGACACTACCGAAAAGTGGTGCCAAGATAGAGCATTGTTTATTGCGGTAATGGAATCTATTAGTATTATTGACGGTAAACATGACACACTAACTAAAAATGCTTTACCGGATATTCTTAGCAAAGCACTCGGTGTTTCATTTGATACGAATATTGGCCATGACTATATTGAAAATGTTGATGAACGGTATGAATTCTATCATCGGGATGAAGAAAAATTGCCATTCGATTTATCATATTTCAATGCAATTACAAATGGCGGTCTTCCAAATAAAACTCTTAATATTATTTTGGCCGGTACTGGTGTGGGCAAATCTCTTTTCATGTGCCACTGCGCCGCCGCAAACCTTACTGCCGGAAAAAATGTTTTGTATCTTACTATGGAAATGGCAGAAGAGCGTGTAGCAGAGCGCATTGATGCGAATTTGTTAGATCTTCCGATGGATCAATTGCCAACACTGACCAGATCAATGTTTGCAGAAAGAGTACATCGAGTATCTAGCCGCACTAATGGTAAATTGATTATTAAGGAATATCCGACAGGTCAAGCAAACGCTTCACACTTCAGAGCACTACTTAATGAATTGAAACTTAAAAAGTCTTTCATACCGGATATTATCTATATTGATTATCTCAATATTTGTGCTTCTGCTAGAATGAAAGCTGGTGGTAATATAAATTCATATACACTTATTAAATCAATTGCTGAAGAACTTCGCGGCTTAGCAATGGAATTTAATCTTCCAGTTGTTTCTGCAACACAAACAACTCGTAGCGGTTATGGAAGTAGTGATATTGATTTAACTGATACATCCGAATCTTTTGGTTTGCCTGCAACTGCTGATCTAATGTTTGCTTTGCTTTCTACTGAAGAACTTGAATCAATGGGTCAAATTGCAGTTAAACAATTGAAGAATAGATATAATGATCCATCATATAAAAAACGATTTGTAATTGGTGTCGATAGATCAAAAATGAAATTATTTGATATTGATGAAAATGAACAAACACTTACTGACGACACACCAACTTTTGATAAGACACATACCGCTGATCGGTTCAAAGATTTTAAAATTTAAATAAGGAAAATATAAAATGGCTATTGGCAATAAAAAATCATCACAGGGTCTCAAAAATGTTTCGACCTCATCTATGAATAAAAATAAAAAACGTGGTTATAAAAAATATCGAGGGCAGGGTAAATCTCGGTAAATGCATATAAATGTAACTCCTCCTCCAATATCAACATTATCACAGCTCAAATCTAGACAGCAATATGTTAAGTCTGTTGATAAGGTAAAATTAATAACACCTAAACAATATCAAAGTTATTTAAGCTCGCCCAGCCCATCTAATCATATTAAAGCTGAACTGCCTAAAAAAGAAACTACATTATTTGTTCCACCTGGTTTTGTAATGGGTGTTGTTGTTGGTACCCTTTTAATGTTAATATTGTAATAAACATTTTATTTTGTGAACTAAATTAAAATAGGGATAAAATTATTTAATGGTTGAACTTATTCAAATAACCGATATTCTTGAGCAAAAAATTCGCAAAGAAAAAGAACTCGAATTTTATACAGAAGAACTAAAAAAACTACAAATGAAAATGTTTTTCATTCAAAAAGATATTGATGTCACAAATACTATTATTAAAATAATTGAACAAGAAACTGTGCTTGATATTAAAAGCTCGATGGAAAATCGCATGGTAGGAAAAACTGATGATTAATTTTTAATTAAATGTATTTTAGGGGTTTACATTTGTTTTATTATGTGTTATAAATTATATAATGAAAAAAGTGAGGCAGTTTAATGAAAATATCTAACATTTTATCCGGAGTTACTAATACCGCATTAGCTTCAGCAATGTGTATTGGCGGATATATTTCAATTCAGCAGGCCGAAGCAAAGGAATTCGTTAAGTCGTTTTCAAATAAAGAAATACATTGTTTGCAGCAAAATGTATATTTTGAAGCTAGAAATCAAAGTGTGCTTGGGCAAGCATCAGTAGTTTGGGTAACATTAAATAGAGTTAATTCTAAAAAGTTTCCGAATACTATCTGTGGTGTTGTATGGCAAAATAAACAGTTTAGCTGGACTCATGACGGAAAATCTGACAACCCAAAAAATTCCCAAGCTTGGGAAAAAGCTAAGCAAGTTTCGCATGCAGTATTATATGATTATGCTTTTAATAAAAATGACCCCACTGCAGGCGCTTTATTTTATCATGCTGATTATGTTAACCCATATTGGTCAGCATCTTTCAAAGTGACTAAACAAATTGATAGTCATATATTTTATAAATGATTGGAAAATATAATATGAATACAACCACAATAAAAACTCTTGTGCAAGGTGTAATGCTTGGACTATTTCTTATATTAATTGACTTTTATTTTATTCCGGGTGGATTATACTAATCTTTTATGTTAGCGTTATCATTATTTGCTAGCGCTAACATAAGGGCCCCTTCTATATAAATAATTTTATACACCATAAGGGGATTTGCAATGTGTACAGCATATGTACGTAAAGAAGCTAATCGATTTAATTGGTTAGTTAAAGGCAAACTTATTGATACATCTTGGACAGATCAAGAAGTTGAAAAACTTTATCATTCATATTTCGAAAGACTTTGGGGAAATAATGAAAATTATATCCACGAATCTGGATTTGAGCTTGCTTGGAAAATCCGCGAAAATGAATTATTAGATAATGAGCGCAAATATGTCGCAGTTTTAGGATATGATTAAAAAATAATATTTAATTGCGCTTAGCTGTTTACATTTATTTGTATATATGTTATATTAATTATATACTAAATAAAGGAATCAGTATGACAATCTATCATCTAGCAAATGGTTCGGCCATCAAAAATGATGTAGTCGAAGCTTTTAATACCGCGATTTTTCTTCGCGAGAATTTTGATTATAATAACAAAATCAATTGGGCTTTTGTTGAAGCTGATATGTACAATGAATGTTTTGTATATACCCGATCATATATCATAGACTGCTTAGATGTTTTACGTGACGACTTGCTAGACAATACTGAAAATTTACTCACTCGTTATCCAAACGCTATTGGGCAACTCGAAATTCTAAAAACCGATTATTTGGGAGTATAATAATGAAACAACCAATCTATCATAACCTTTATGCCGCGGCGATCACTGATGAATTGATTCGTATTCATCAAGCACAACCGGTTCAAGGGGAACAATCAAGTGCAATTCAAATGGATATGAAACAATGGGCTCTTAAAGCTGGCATGTGGGCAACCGCAGAATATAGTGAAATTGTTGAAGCTTATGCTAAAGCTTGCGGGTGGAAGCAAGAATATTTTACTGGCATGGAAATCTTATAGAAAGAATATATTATGAAAGCATCTCTACGAAACGATTTTCGTGTCTTTAAAACATTAACTCCTAATGGGGAATCTCGATGGGAAATTAAACTTGGTGGCTCAACGGGTTATTGTATTACAACATGCAGATCCGAAGAAAAAGCAAAAGAACAGTCCAAAGCATTAAATCTTAATCCGTATTATTTTGATTTACGCGCGCGTCAGAATATGGTATAATATAGAATAGAAAACGTAAAGGTGTTTTGATGAATAAGATCCAGGAAAAAATTGATTATAAATTTAAAGAAGGTGAACTTATTAATGAGTTCCGAGAGTATATTGATAAAACATATTCCGGACATTATTCACAAAGCAAATTTCAATCAACCGAAGTTATTATTGAACGTGGGCATGGAACCGGTTTTTGCATGGGCAATGTAGATAAGTATTCTAATAGATATGGCAAAAAAGGATCACGAGATGATGCTCGTAAGGATCTAATGAAAGTATTGCACTATGCTCTTATTCAACTTTATATTCACGATAATGAGTTGTAACTAAAATAACACATTATCGTGAATTTTTAAAAAAAATTATAAAATTGCAAATTAACTGTTTACATTCCTTTTCTTATATGCTATAAAGGTGTATAAGATGAAAACAAAGAGGAATATATCATGACTACTATGACTAAAACAAAATTCACAAAATTTGATCGTGCAACTTGTCGGGCTCTTCGTGCTGAACTGCAAGAAGTAATGAATAAGTATGCATCAAAAGCAAATCTTGATATTGAAGTAGGACATATGTCTTTTGATGTAGATGATGTTAAAATCAAAGTTAATGCAAAAATTAAAGGGGCTAAATCACACGATCAAAAAAACCTCGAAATGTTTGCGCGTCTTGATGGTATCACTAAATTTGTAAATTCTAATGGCGATAAGCTACTTGCATTTAAACCTCGTTCGCCAAAATACCCATATGTTTATCAATGTGGTGCAGATGGTAAAATGTATAAAGCATCTACATCAACAGCTAAATACATGTTTAAGTAATTCGATACTTACTATTAAAATAGCTTGAAAACATAAGGGGGGAGATAATCCCCCTTTATACATTATATTGTCACATAATTAACACATAATTGATTATTATAAAATTATAAGTTACAACTTGCATTAAATTTTTATAAGTATCTTTGTTAACGTTGAAGCGACGTGGACACATACTGGACTCGGGTGCGAATCCCGACAGCTCCACCATAAGCACTTGATAGGTGACGACCTATATTCGATGAAGTAGATAAGGATTTAGCTACCTGATGCTATGGAGAAGTTTCAAGTGTTTTTGATGGGGCTGACATTTAGGATCGACAGGTGTGAAAGTGGAAGTGGAGTTAACCGGATGATCGCGTATAGATCAAACACTATAACTGCAAATAATAACTTTGCACCATCTGGTTATGCACTAGCTGCATAAACACAGGGAGCTGGCCACTTGCTTAGCAACAGAAAAGTGGCATATTTAATATTTAAAATTTTTATAAAATCAGAAAGAATATACGAAATGCGTAATTTACTTATCACATCTGCACTTGTAACAGGATTTGCTGGTGCAGCATATGCTGAAACTACAGTACTGCCATATGGCCCAACATTATCTGGTAAAGCTGTTTTAACATTTGCAGAAACCGCTGCAGATAAATGGGCCGCAACTCCAACATTCGATCTTGGTATTGATGTTGCTGGTATTTCAACTGTAAACCTTGACTTTTCTGCAACAGACGGAAATGGTGTTACTCTTGATAATTGGACAATTGGCACACAAGTAGCCGGTATCGATATTGCAATTGGCGATGACAATGGTGTAATGCCAGGTGCCGAAGGCGAGCAAACACTTACTGCTCCAGCAATGGCTGAATCTGTACAAGTAAATATGGGTGCAATTTCTGCGGCTATCGGATTTACTGATATTGCTGCCGATATTACAGATATTAGCAATGTACAGGGCGCAATTGTACTCCCATCCGTAGCTGGAATTGAAATTACTGCCGCTGCTGATTATAACTTAAATACTGAAAATACTGTATTTGGCGCCGGCGTTACTGGTGTTGATCTTGGTGTTGCCGCAGTTGGCGGTGCAGTATCTTATGATGTAGACACTACAGCAATAGGTTATGAGCTTGTAGCAAAGCAATCTGTAATTACAACATATATTAATGGTGACGACACTGATATGCTACAAAATATTGGTGGCGAATTTGTATATGGTATTGCGGGCGCTGAGCTTACCACAGGCGCAAATTATAATTTAAATAGTGAAGATTTTTCTCCTTCAATTGAATTAAGCTTTGCATTCTAAACTAACCAATTAATTGGAAATTAAGAGGAGCTTTGGCTCCTCTTTTTTTTGTATAATTTTTTATATGTATAAATAACAATATGAATGAAAATTAAAAATCGAATGCATATAATTATTAGAGGATTATTTCGTATGATTAAAAAAATGTTTTTTACATTAGTAGTATTGAGTTTATCGACTGCGGTATTTGCACAAGACACCACAGATACTGTTACAGATGATACAATATATACAGATAATACTAATAATAGCACAGTAAAATCTGATAGCAATTCTAATGCTACAATTAAATCTCCGCCACCTTCCGCAATTTCTCCCTCTATTAATGGGAGTAATTCTGATTTATGCACAATAGGTGTAGCTGGTGCTGTACAAACTCAGATATTAGGTATTTCGGCCGGTAAAACAGTCCGTGATATGAATTGTGAGAAATTAAAAAATGCTAAAACTTTGTATGATATGGGTATGAAAGTTGCAGCAGTATCAGTTATGTGTGAAGATAATCGTGTGTTTACTGCAATGATGAATGCTGGTACACCATGTCCATTTGACGGTTTGATTGGTTCAGAAGCAAAAGACGCGTGGAATTCGCCTGATAATAAGCATTTACGACCAGATTCTGATAAAAAAAGAAAGGTGATGTCTGATGACACTAAGAGCACTCTTGGTGGCGTTGGTGTGGTGGGCGGTTTGCTCCTCTTACTCCTTCTCTGAAACAATATACGGAACTACCAATAATGTAACGTCCAATGGATTATCTTGGAATATGACTGGTATTTTACCAGATCATTCTGCTCCAAATATTTCTCTTCAAATTAATGGAGTGATATATCAATATACAATGAACAAAGATCCGGACGCTGACGCCAAAGTACATATTCGAAATGAAAATTCTACTGGCGATGGATATATTTTTGAAAAAACAGATGATTGGTCTGGTGGAAATGGCGGAAATATTCGAAAGTTATATACCTTTCCTGGCTCAAATGCAGAATTATGGGGTGATGGGTCTATGGAAATAGAAGGTGATGGATCTATTAGCAATTCAACATTAATTTATTCATATAAAATGGATATTGGTGAAAATGCTATTAGCTGTATAAGTCCATTAAATGATCCATCTTGTCCCGGTTTTTTAGATGCATTATATAAATATTTACAAGATATGGGATTAACAGAACTATCAGAAGACGATCCATATTATACAACATGGTTAGAATCCCAGACTGAAGCTGAAATAAAAGAAGAAGAAGAAGATCCAGAAGAAGATCTGGAAGAAATGGAAAATGAAGAAATGCAAAGTCGAATGAGGGTCGAAGGAGCTAGCAATAGCCTTATTGACAAAACTCAACAAAATGCTGCTTTTGAAGCATTAGCAAATCTTCCGATACTTGAATCATATTATACTGTACTCATCCCAGGCGGCGAATACAAAGAAAACTTACAAATTAAAGATTCAGTATTACCTGATAATAATAGAGCACTGCGATCACTATCTACAGACACACAACATAATACAATGGTACGCTCGCAATACAATAGATAACATAGGAGAAATAAATGTTTAGATCTATTTCTATATTATTCACCATTGCTTTTGCTTCAACAGCAATTGCTGAGGACTTTCCCATTACAGGAAATGTCACATCAAAATGCACAATATATTCAGATACTCCGGGTGTATATGGTAACCCTACCCCAAATAAACTAAGCACTGCTCCGGCAGACGGTGGGGTTTTACCAGTTATTCGGTTTGACGTAGCGATTGCTGATTCATATCTTGCAAAAATTTCTACACCAAATACTTTTTCAACCAGCCCTACTTTAACAGATGCTGTAAACTGGACGGGCGAAGTAACAGTTGGCACTATGTCAGAAACTACTATGTCCGGTTATGAAACAGCAAAAGTTATCTATGATAATACAACCGAATATGATCTTACTATAGCTGGCTCAACATGGTTTAATGTATCATCAACTGTAACATATGGATTTGATAAATCATTTCCGGGTGGCGAATATAAGGCTTTAGTTAACGCAGAATGTATAGCAAAATAATATTATTTTTAGTGTTGGTGTCTACTTCAGCTACGGCCCATGAATGGACACCAACCTATCCAACATTAAAGCGGTCATATATGGATGGCCTTCTTTATACTAAAATGCAACTATTTAATAAAAGAAAAGAAATACAATATTATACTATCTCTGTACATGATGAAGAATGGAATACTATTCCATTTGCAGCTTCTAATAAAATTATAAGTATAAATTATCTTGCTTATAAAGAAATTGAAATTTATATACGAGAAATAGATAAACCACGAATAACATATATTTGTTCAACATCGAAATTACTAAAAAAAGATGTTATAACAACCGGTGTCTCATCGCGAATATGTTCGAAAATAAAGTGAGATGAAATATGAAAAAAGTTATATTATGTATATTATTAATATTTTTATTGGGACAAAAAGCAATTGCTGAATCGAGCTCTTTAAATTTACAAATACCAAATGGTCCTGCTAGTTATCAATCTGATAAATTTAAAGCTGGTGAATTAGATTGTTCAAACGCAATTGGTTCTGCTACTAATTTAGAATTTGGTGTTACTGGATTTATTACTGAACCCGATAATCTATCTGATAGGGATTATTATAATTCTGATAATACTGATATTGGTGTATATGCAAGAATAACAATACCACTTGGCAAAACTACTAAATCTCGGATTGATTGTAATCAATTATTCGAATTAGAATTAAAGCGTAAGCGGTTAGAAATAATGAAATTAGAACAAGAAGTAAGGCAATTGCGAGAATTACAATTTGAGGAATAATTCTATTGGATTATAAACAAATGCGGGCCGAAGTAACAAGTTTACGATTACGTATTGCTGAGGCACGTAAAGCATTAGATATTAATACAATACCAAGAATTAAAATTGGGCAAGAAAAATCTTCTGTTGAAATAGAAAAAACAGATAAAAATGCCAAACTTAAAGAGTTGAGTGATATGAAGGCAAAATTAAAGGGATTTAAAAAATGATGTATATAAAAGATGTAATAGTATTAGTTATGGCAGTAGGTTTAATGGGTCTTTTAGGTCTTATTGTTGTTGATGAGTTTATGGTTGCTGCTGAACATAATGCAGAACTTGATCAAAATATTGTTGAGTTATTGCAAATGAGCATTACTGGCATAATTGGACTTGTGGCTGGTTATGTGGGTGCAAGTAAATAGGAAAATTATAATTTGATTTGTAATTATTTAATAGGATTGGCTGTATCTGCTCATTTAAATACAAGCATAGAATTTAATGAAATACACCCGCATGGAAGATTAGAATGTGGAAATTATATATCTGGGGTATATTTAAATAGCTTTGAAATTCCCAGCATATATGCAGGATTTGAACATGCATTATATAAAGATTTAAATATAGAATATGGTATTGTAAACGGATATTATGGATTAACAGAAAGGGGTATAATTCCTTTTTTAAAATTCAATTATGGATATTATTTTGTGACTCCGACTCTGAATGAAGATAACGATATTGCACTTACGCTCGGAATAGAATATTTTTTAGGGGAATAACATGGCAGAAGTTGAATTTGCAGGAATGACATTTAAAGGTGGCAAAATGTTTGCTATTCTTACCGCGTTATCAACGCTTGGCGGCGCAGCGTGGGCGGGATTTGAATTTTATTCCGATTATATGGATATGAAAGAAATTGTTCAGAATATTGATATTGATGCAATTAGCTCTGCTAATGAACTACAACTCCAAAAACTAGAAGATGCTATTGGCTACACTACTGTTATTAAAGACGATTTAAAAGCAGATATTACTAGGCTTGAGAATTTAATCGATACACTTGAAGATAATGTTATTACTGCAGAAAATGCTGTAAGGGAAGTTCGCAGCGATGTTCTTGCAAAATTAGATACATTTGAAGAACGTTTACGAATAACATTAAAAGATAATCAAAATACGATAGCTAATGTGCGGGATAAAATTAGTACAAATCTCGAGATTAGCGAAGCAAGAATTAAGGCAACACAAAATAGTATTGGCGACACGCTTGAAGGAATTCGGAATGAAATGAACCAACTACAAAAAGATACTACAGCTAGTATCCGTGAAGTTGAAGGTACAACAAGAGCATCAGAAAAAGATACTCGTGATTTTATGAAAACTATTGTTGCTGAAATAGAAGCCAAAATGAATAAATTAGATGATGATATTAGACAGCGGATTCAAGAGGCTTTTGATAATCCACTTTCAGACTAAAATCATAGGAGAAAAATATGGCTGATACAATAGCTGATACAACGGCTAATACAAAAACAATTGATGCATCTGCAGTAGCAGGTGTTGATATAAATGGCGATGGGCACATTTCTGCTGATGAAATGGAAATGCACCTTGAATTCAAGCGTAAAGCGTTAGAAGATCAAGACGCACAAAGAGATGCTATGCGGAAAATGACATGGTTTGCTTTAATGGGTATGCTATTATATCCATTTGCAATTGTATTGACTTCATTATTAGGACTAGACACTGCTGCTAAAATTGTTGGCGATATTGCACCAACATATTTTGTTGCTATTGCAGCATTGGTTTCAGCATTTTTTGGTGCTGATGCTTTGAAAAAGAAATAAAATTATTTGATATTTTCAAATGGGTTTAATTTACTAGTGCCGGGCTTTAAGGAATACTTACTGCTCGGCATTTTAGTAATTTTAACCTCGGGCTGCACCTCATAATACTTTGACCGCATACCAATGCGCATTTTGAATGGGCCAGTGCCAGAGAGTAATGGAACATCATTAGGAACGCCCATTGGATTTGCAGAACCAATTCTATAGAAATCATCGCCGGCTTGCATATAATATGCTGGCTCGGATTTCCCTTTAAGATAATGCTGAGTAATTAACTCGCCCAAATCTACTTCAGGTTTATTTAAAATATATTGTTTTTTACCTTTTAAATATGCAATCATTACATCACGTGGAACGGATTTTGGATCACTCAATCCAGAAATTAATGTGGGTACTTTCATACCCTTTATTCCGGAAAACTTTTCAAGATCTTTTAACCATGCTTGAGTATCTTTATCGTTATTTAAGGTTTTAGTAATATATGCTTTAAGAGGAGATAATTTACCCTTACTAGGGCCTTTTTTATCAATTGCGGCAATCCATTTTTTACCGTCAAAACTAGCGCGAGTATTGCCAAGTTGGTCAGAGTGATTCATTTTAACTTCTAACCATATGCGATCGCCTTTATATTTAATAAGAATATCTGAATATGTTGGATCAACGGCTGGACGAGATGCGTCTAAACCCATATCGGCAATGTGTTTAGCCATATCATTTTCATACTTATCTGATTTAGCGCTTTCGCTTATAAATGATTTAAAAGTATACATTAGATTCTCATTAATTGCTTATATAGTTTTATTTATAATTAGAATATCTTCGCATTCCAATTAATTTCTTTGATGAATATGGGGTAATACTAACTTTATTATTTTGATTACCACCCAAAAGTAAATAATATTTTTGCCCTCGAGAATGCCGAATTCCCATAAAAAATCCAACATGACCTTGCCATTTTGCGCCGTCGCGCTCTATTATTATAATATCGCCATACCGCAATTCTTCTTCAAGAATTATTTCTCCGTAATTTAAAAATTCTTGTGCTAATAATGGTCGTTTAGAATTAAAATCGTGTAGGTTTGATATATTATTTCTAGCTAAAACCGCATTGATAAATGCTGCGCACCACTCAGTTGTAACCGGGTCAACATTTAAAAATCTTTTTAATTGAACACGATCTATATTTTCATTAAGACCAACATAATAAATCGCTTCAGTAAGATTTATAGTATGTTTTGGCTGTTGCCCCAATGTATTAAATATGGAACAGCCTGTACTGAATAAGAAAATTATAATAAAAAATATATGCTTCATAAAAATATTTATATATAAAATATAGGCTAATAAAATGGAGAATATAAATGCCAAAACCTAAAGGTGATATGAGTCAAAGAATTAAAAATGCTGGATTTTATAATAAACAACAAGCAAAGTCCACAGAAGCCGGAACAGGCAAATTTAGTGCAATTAAAGCAGCAAAAGCAAATCCGCTCGAGGAAATGAAAGAAGCTCTTGCAAAACGAAAAGCACTTAAGAAAAAAACAGCTATAAAAAAATAACATAAATTTAAAATTAGCTGTTTACTTTCCGTCAAAATATGATATAATAATAGAGTAATCTTTATTAAAGGGGAAGGTATACTATGTCAGGTATGCATTTAATTCGCGGAATGTCTAGTAATAATTTTAAAAAAAGAAAACAAAAAAAATCGCCTGGTTGGCAGAAAGCTCAATTAGAACATGAAGCTTTTTTAAAAAAGATGGGTATAAAGGGTGATGGTCTTAAAGATCACCGTTATGAAATACCCGATTATAAAAGCACTTCTATGATAAAAACGTCAGATACAATCTGTAGTAATGGACTTAAAAAAGACACTGTTCAATATACTGGTAATGAAATTGCTGGTATTGTTGTAACTCATAAATCAAATCTTATGCCTATTCGCAAAGATAATATGCAAGCCGCAAAAGATGCGGCTCAAATGAGGCGATAATATAAATGTTAACAGAAAATTTTTTATCAGATTTAGATAAAGATGGTATTGCTATTGTTGATAATGTATTTAATACCGAAGATTTAATTGCATTTAATAAAGTTGCAAGTAAACTCCCGCCTTTTGTGGGTCATGGTAATGGACGGTGGTTAAATGATCAAGATGTGTTATCAGAAGCTAAAATTAAAAATATTGATTGGGCTTATCATTGGGCACAAACTCCAAAAAATAATTTATTTATTAACACAACCATGCTTCCGTTATTAAAAAGTATTTGTGATGTTTTATTTGGGAATAAAGATTGGGACTGGCAATTAACTAACCGTTATATTATGTCTAATTACAAGCATGATTATTCTATTCAGCCCCACTTAGATGCGCCATATTTGTGGCCACAAAAACTTGAATGCGAAATGTCTAAATATTTAGATAAAGGTCCTTTAAGTGTTACCTTTATGATTCCTTTAGTTGATTTTACAATAGAAAACGGTGCTACTGCATATGTACCTGGAACGCATAGATATATATACAATACCACTAATTGGAATGAAGAAAAACCTTTTTATAAAGCTTTCTTTGAAAATAATTATGTCCAACCACCGGTTTCTTTGGGTGGGTTCAGTTGTTTTTATGGTAATGTGCTGCATAGTATTATGCCAAATAAAACTAATCAAATCCGCCGCGGGATAATTTTTCGTGGTATAAGACAAGATGCATTAAATGAAATGCAAAAGTTAAACTTAGGATAAATTTAGTTATATTTTGAAACATAGAGGCGATAATGAAACCCAATAAAACCTTCGAATTAACTGTAGATGATATTGAGATGATCGAATCTGCATTAAATGGTCGAATACATCGAAGATCTATGAGTATAACTATGGATCCTACAAATATTTATGCGAAAGAGATGCAAAAAGAAATTACATTAATTCGTGATTTATTAGGACGTATTCATAATCAAAAAACATTTTATAGACCAAAAAACCGATTTGGAAGCGGTAAACGATAATATTATCACATAAAAATTTTTATTCAAATAGTTTAAATTAACTGTTTACAATCTGTTTGTAATATGCTATTATAGTATTATTAGATATATTGGAGAATAAAATGGCACATGAGGTAGAAATTGTAAACGGTGTAGCACAGATGGCTTATGCAGGCGAATTGCCATGGCATGGTTTAGGTGTTTCGGTATCAAATGATCTTACACCTATGCAAATGATGCAAAAAGCTGGTCTTGATTGGGAAGTTGAAAAGGTAGATGCTTTTGTCCGTTGGAAGGGCGATAATGTTGCCACTGGTCAACAAGCCCTTATTCGCTCAACTGATGGAAAAGTTCTTACTAATGTTGGCGAAAATTGGAATCCAGTCCAAAATGAAGAAGCCTTTAATTTCTTTGCTGAATATGTTGCGGCCGGTGATATGGAAATGCACACTGCCGGTTCGCTAAAAGGCGGTCAACAAGTGTGGGCTCTTGCAAAAATTAAAGAGTCGTTTGATGTATTTGGTAAAGAAGATACCGTTGAATCATATTTGTTGTTTTCAAATCCTCATCAATATGGTAAATCAATTGATATTCGATTTACTCCTATTCGTGTTGTTTGTAATAATACTCTTACATTTAGCTTGAACAGCCACGCTGAGCGTTCTGTTAAAGTTGGCCATCGCACAGTGTTTAATGCTGATGATGTGAAAACAACATTGGGGCTTGCTTCTGAAAAATTTACTCAGTATAAAGATATGGCTCAATTTTTAGGCGGCCGTCGTTTTACTGCTGATTCACTTATTCAGTACTATAGCCAAGTATTTCCATCTACTTCGCGCAAAGATATTGAAACAACGGTGACAAAAAAAGAAGATTTAAGCCGCAATGCGCAAACCGCATATGATATGCTTGAAATTCAACCTGGCGCAGAATTTGGTGCTGGAACATGGTGGCAGGCATTTAATTCAGTAACATATGTCACTGACCATCTTCAAGGACGAGGAGCTGAAAATCGGTTACACAATCAATGGTTCGGTAATAATCGGTTGCGCAAAATAAAGGCTGCAAATTTGGCCGTTCAAATGGCAACAGCAGCATAACAAATATATCACATTAAAGAAAAAGATGTCCTTTGGGGCATCTTTTTTATTTACATTCTCTTTATTATATGGTATAACTAATATAGAATGAAACAAAGGAGCCTATCATGACTATTCAAAAACTTATCGATCAAACATTCAGCTATAGCTTAGAAGCACAAGATGCAGGCCTTGCTGATCTATATCTGGCCGATACGGCTGATTTTAAGCAGGTGCAGTGGCTGATGAATTCGAATGACATTGACGGCGCTTTAGCAAAAATCGGTAATATGGATACAGAACCACGTGAGCAGATCCTATTGGCGATTGCTGAAGAGTATGGTAATGGATATGTAGAAACTGTAATAGGCTATGAGGTGGCATAACAAATATATCACATTAAATAAAAAAATGCACTTTAGGGGTTTACAATCAGATCTCTACATGGTATAACTAATATATCAAAAGGAGATACACAATGTGGAAAAGATTTTATAAACTCACAGTTACTAACAAAGCTGGGGAAATTGTTCATACAGGAGAAGAATACTCTGGTTATGCAACTTCTGAAGAGCTTCGGTATCTTGACCGGGAATATCCTGACTGCAAGGTAGAAGCAGAGTTTATTGAATATGAATTAGAAATGGATGATGGAGCTTAATATGACATTAGTTGCTAGTATAATTGGCGCTGTACTTTTCAGTGGAGTTAGTAGTATGTTTGTTGAGACTCCTAAATCTCCAGAAGGGGAACTTACTATTCTTGCCTGGGCCCTCGTTGGTGTTATTGCAATGGTAGTACTTTTTAGCCAATTTGGTTTGGTATAAAAAAATAAAAAAAATGCATTTTAGGGGTTTACAATCAGATCTTAATATGATATAACTAATATATCAAAAGGGGAAACACTATGCTTACTACTTATGGCGCAATGATTAAGAATGACATTATCGAAGCTTTCAATGCTGCGGTGGTTAATCCAGAAAATATCCACGAAGGTGGCGGTATCAATTGGAACTTTGTTGAGTCTGATATCTTTATTCCACTTGGAGTCTTCTATGATACTGAGTATCTGAATGATTGCATTAGTGTGCTTGTTGATAACCACTTCGCATAAGGAAACTAAAACAAAGGACTCTTTTCTGATTATATAGTACGAGCGAAGAACCGTAAAGGTAGGTATGCCCATGGAGCAGAACCCGTAAAATCCTGGTAAGGGACTAAGTTAAGACCACTATATAATCAGCAAAGAGTCTAAGACAAGGAAAACTATTTCATACATACGTCTGTGTAGAGGCGTTGATCAGCTAAAAGCACTATCTCGAAAGGGATGTTAGTTTCGATCGAACCAGAGCGGCAATGTCAATAAGGCCGTGCGGGGAGATTGGAGATACTAGCTCGGGCGTATGTATAAAATAGTTTCAAACGAAGATAAAAAAGTAAAAAAAGTGTGTACATTTTCTTTCTTTTATGTTATAAATGTATATACAATGAAATGAAGCAAAGGGAAGAATCATTATGAATTATTATACAAAACAAATCATGTCTATCCTTGATTGTAATCAAGCTTTTGCGCGGCTCATTCAAGATGAAATGGAGTATTCCGGTTTTGATTTTTCTGAAGCTACCGAAACTGAATTTCAACAAGAAGTTCAATATGCAGTAGATGTAGTAAGTGGTGTAGCATAAGAATGACAATTTTTTCAACAGGTTCAATTAATACTGTAAATCATTGGATGGTCGGTACTAAATGGCAATATGCCAAAGGTATTGTTACTATGCATGATAATGGCTTTTCGTGTTCATGTAAAAAGAACCCTCGCAAACAGTGCACCCATATTCAGAATGTTAAACTAAGAATATTGGGTGTATTTCAATAAATGCCACTAAAATAACGCATTTTATAAGTTTTTTTAAAAATTAATTAATTAATTGTGTTTAGGGGGTTTACATTCGTTTTAAACTATGCTATAAAGAGGTATAAAATGAAAGCAAATAAGGATAGCGCAATGTGGTATGTAGAAGCAATAATGAATTGGCAAACTCAGGAAACTGAGCGTTGGGAATATATTAGTGAAGAATGTGCAAAAGAGCTTCACTTAAAATACTATGACATGTTTGTACCATCAGTTAAAAGCGGAGTAATGAAATCATGCAAGTAGTAAATAAAAGATATTCGGATTCTTATATTGGAACTTTTGAAAAAACCGCCGAAGATTCAAAAAGAATTGCAGATATTCGTAACATGGTAATTACTATGAATAAAGATTTAGCTCGTCATGGTGCTACACAGCGTTTTTATGTAAAATTGCAAGGCCGCACAAAAAATCGCTATGAAAAAGTTAAAGACTATTATGCAAATAAACATCCATATATTAGCGAATCTGATCTTGTACGATTTGTAAAATCTCGAGTGCGTTGCTCAATACCGCTTGAGTTTGCAGAAAGACTTGATCTTTATATTTATGAAAAAACCTAAAAATAAAAGCCCCCAACACATTAAGTATTGGGGGCTTTATAATATTTTTTTATATAAATAATACTAATAAGTTTATTAGTGGAAAAAAATAATGGATACTAGTCAATTAAATTCCGAGTTTCTTAATAGAGCTATGGTACGGACCTCATTTAATTTAATTGCAAAAGATTTTGAATCTTTGACTTATAAAAAAGAAATTCAACATCTTTTTCATTTACATTTTTTTCCAAAATTTAATAATAGCAATGATGTTCATATAGATCGAATTACTGCGTCAGCTCTTAAAAAAGCAATTAAAACTGCACGGAATATAGATATCCGTAACTTCGAAGCATTATATAAGTATAATATTAAAGGGGTAGGACCCGGTGAAGTTATGCTATATTTTATTTTGAATAATGGACATTTGGGTGGAGGCTCTTCGGCCGGAGTTGATATTGTGGATGCAGCAGGAAGCTTTGAAGTTAAAGCTGTTGATTATTCGGCTAATGGTAAATATGTTAATAATTTTAAAATTGGGGGAACATTTTCTATTGCTGAAATTATTCGCGGGATTCAAGATTTAAAAAAAGATGCTGGATTAGGAAGTGGATCCGAAGTTAATAGCGGACAACTTGATATAATAAGAAAACAATTTCCGGCGCAGCTTAAAGACCTTGAAGATGAATTTGTAGATCTAAGTTATAAAAATTATTTTAAAAATCATAAAATTATTTTTTTAGCTAATAAAACTGGCGCCGGATTTTCTCTTGGGGACCTTATTGAAATTAAACTGGTTCAAAAGAAAGATATTATCTTAGAAAGAATAACTTCTGGCACAATTAAACCTAGGGTAAAAATGTAAAGAGGGAATTATAAATGGCACAGTATAGCGTTAGTAGACAAAATCCACTTCATGCTGGAAATAATGATATTCATGAAGTGATTATGATGGCTGATAAAAATGGTAATATACTTAACGGCAATGGAAATGTTGGTAATATTCCACTTGCAGCCGGTTTAATTGCTAATTATAATCATATTAATAAATTTGGTGCTACTCCGGGCGATATAACAGCAGGCAGTATTTGGGACGGTAATACTGGAAGCAGTACTTATGTATTTCCGACTGTTCCATCTGTAATTTCTGTTGTTTCAACACAAAATTCTGGTGCGAGTGTTTTTATTCAAGGATTAGATGAAAATTATAATGATCAAAGTGAAACTATTCCTATTGGTTCAACTGGGGTAAAAACTTTTCTTAGAGTTTATAGAGCATATATGGTTGATATTAATAATGATGCTAACGTTATTATTAGTATTGGAGCCACAACCGCCGCGCAGATTACTGCAAATGAAGCTCAAACCTTAATGGCTATTTATACAGTACCCGCTGGTAAAACTGCTTATATGCTTTCATTAAGATTTGGTTCATCAAAGGCTAGTACTAATTCGGCTATGAAATACACACTAAGACAAAGAACTTTTCAAGATGGCGGAATTTTCCGAAATAAAGGAACATATTTCGCAGCCGGCGGGCAAAACACATTTATTGAATACCCAATACCATTAGTATTTGCAGAAAAAAGTGATATTCGTGTAGATGCTGTTGCTGCTCAACAAACAGAAGTAAATGCTTCTTTTGATCTTATACTAATAAACAATTAAACATACATTATAATACGGATAATATTTAAAATATGGAAAACTTTAAATCTTTCATTGCTGAAAACAAAAATACTCACATGACACACCTTGAAGATAAGGTGATTTATGGTGGTGTTAATGGTACTCGTCAAGCTATTATGGCTTTGCGCGAATTGCGTAATATGTTAAAGGGCGAACATGACGGGAAAATATCTGTTAAATGGGATGGAGCACCAGCAGTATTTGCTGGCATTGATCCAGCTGATGGCAAATTTTTTGTTGCTAAAAAGGGTATTTTTAATAAAAATCCAAAAGTATATAAAACTCCAGGTGAGGTAGATGCAGATACTTCAGGCGATTTAGCTATAAAGCTTAAGCAAGCCTTACAATATTTACCCGAATTGGGAATTACTGAAGTTATTCAGGGCGATTTTTTATACGGCCCAGGCGATCTTAGTAATGAAACTATTGCTGGTGAAAAATATATCACCTTCCATCCAAATACTATTGTTTATGCTGTACCAGCTAATACAGTATCATCAAAAGAAATTTTAGCATCTAAAATTGGTATTGTTTGGCATACTACATATAAAGGTAATACATTTGAAACTATGAAAGCTTCATATGGTGTTAATGTTTCTCGTCTTAAAAAATCAAAAAATGTTTGGTCGCAAGATGCTATGCTTCGTGATATGACAAATCTTACTATGAATAAGTCTGATTCCGATATAGTAAATGACTATTTAACTCAAGCTGGAAAATTATTTAATAAAATTTCGGGGGGCGTTTTACGCACCTTAGAAGCTAATACTGATTTAACACAATTAATAGAGCAACATTCAAATTCTTATGTACGGGCAGGCCAAATGCCCCCGGATCCAGCCAAAAGAGTAACGGCACTTATTAAATTTATTGAAGCAAAATTCCAAAAAGAAATGGATAAGCTTAAAACTGAAAAAGGTAAGGGGCGCAAACAAGATAAACTGAATGATATTTTATCATTTTTTTCGGCTAATAATAAAAATAATTTGATAACTATGTTCGAATTGCAGAAAGTTATTGTCTTAGCGAAATTAAAACTTATAAATATACTTGATAGGATAAATAAAGTAAAGACTTTTGTAAAAACTAAAAATGGTTTTAAAACAACGGGTCAAGAAGGTTATGTAGCAATTGATAGACTGGGTAGTGACGCTGTAAAGATTGTTGATAGATTAGAATTTTCATACAACAACTTTTCGCCAGATATTATTAAAGGATGGGATAAGCCAGGGAGAAGTTAATGATTAGATTTAAAGATCTAAGAGTTGTAGATATGCGTGATGGAGAACCAGACGAAGTTCAACATCAAGCACATAGAACAAAAAGAACCGGCGGTAGTGGTGGCCCAGATGAGGCTCTCAATATTCAACAGCGATTAGCTCGCGGCCGTAGTATGAAACGTAATAAAGCTAAATTAAAAATGGGGCGCAACCGCGCCGCACGTCGTACTGCCAATAAAGATGTGTTAAAAAAACGTGCACGTAAAGCAGCCCGTAATATTATTCTTAAAAAACTTACAAAAGATATTCCGAAAAGTGATATGTCAGTTGCTCGTAAAATGGAATTAGAAAAACGGCTTGAGAAAATGGGCTCAAGAATAGATCGCATTGCTGTAAAATTGCTTCCAAAAATGCGTCAAGCTGAAAAAGATAGAAAACAGCATAAGGCACAATCTAAAAATGGTTAATTCTTTTAAACAATATATTATTGAAGAAGACCAAATAGTATATTTTACTTTTGGTAGATTAAATCCGCCTACTGTTGGTCATGGTAAATTATTAAATAAACTAGCGCAAACCGCTGGCCGTTTGCCGTATAAAATCTTTTTATCTCAATCTCAGGATAAAAAAGATAATCCTTTGAAATATGCGGACAAGGTAAAGCATGTGCGAAAAATGTTTCCAAAACATGCCCGCAATATTTTAATTAATAAAAAAATTATTAATCCTTTTTTTGCATTAGCTTATCTTTATGATCAGGGTTTCCGTAAAGTTATTATGGTAGCTGGTAGTGATAGAGTGGATGAATATAAAATTAGATTAAATAAATATAATGGAGTTGATTCTACTCACGGATTTTATAATTTTAATGGTGGGGTTCAGGTAATATCGGCCGGTATGCGAGATGCTGATAGCGATGGGCCAGACGGTGCGTCTGGAACTAAGCAGCGTAAATTTGCCGCAGAGAATAATTTCACAAAATTTTATGAAGGTCTTCCTACTTCAATGAGTAATTCTGATGCAAAAAAACTTTTTAATGATGTGCGTAAAGGCATGGGATTAAAAGAAGAAACCGAATTTAAACGTCACATTCAATTAGAATCTATTTCTGATATTAGAGAGCAATATGTAAAGGGTGATTTGTATTCTATAGGCGAAGAAATTATTATTACTGAAACAAGCGAGGTTGGTATTATTGCAACACTTGGCCCAAATTATGTAATTGTTGAAACTTCATCCGGAAAATCTAGACAATGGCTTGATAGAATTGAAAAAATTGAAGAAAAAACAACTACTACCCAAGATCCCGATATTGCGGACCGTGATGGAGCGCAGCCTAAAAAGTATTTTGCTGGAATAAAGAACAAGTCTACAAAAATTGCTAGAGACCAACATTTTAAAAAGAATGCTAAAAAGGCTGATAATAATCCCGATGCTTATAAAAAAGCACCAGGCGATGCCACTGCAAAAACTAAGCCAAGTAAGCACACTAAACGATTTGCACAAATGTTTGGCGATACCGACGAAGAAATTGATTATATTGATAAAGTAAATGATAGAATTAATAGAGAAAAAAGAGCAGATAAAATCAAATTTGATGCAATGCGAGATCGCGCGCGAACTTTACAAACACGTTCAACAAATAGATCGACAAAGCCATGAAAACTTTTAAACAATTTAATGAAAATACTAAAGCACTTAAAAATAAAGCGGAAAAATCTGGAATGCCATTAAGTGTTTTACGTAGTGTATATAACCGCGGTGTAGCGGCTTGGAAAACCGGTCATAGACCTGGAACCACTCCTGAACAATGGGGATTTGCTAGGGTTAATTCGTTTACTACAAAATCTCCGGGCACATGGGGCAAAGCCGATAAAGATTTAGCGGATAAAGTAAGAGGCAAGAATGAAGAGACTATTGATGAAGTTCTAGATCGTCCAGGCGCATTGGATAGCTATAGAAAAAAAGCTAAAATGAAAAGTGATAAGGCTCGTAATACTGCAACAGCTAAACTTCTTCGCGGCAATCCTGAAATTTCAAAAGAAAAAGAAACTATTCGTAAGCGTGAAAAGGGCCAAGACATGTCTGATAGAGTTGGTGTTAAACAATTCCGTAAATCAATCGGTAGAGGTTACAATGGAAAATCGTAATTTGCAAGAGGCTTCTCTTAATAAATCTAATATTGAAAAACACATAAAAAAGTCTTTAAAAGATAAGGCTAATTATAATAAAGATGGTTCAATTAATTGGGATCTTGTTAATGATGATGTTATGATGGCAATGCCTTCGGCCGCCGAAAATGAAAAAACTTATACTAAACTATTCAATTCCGCGGCCGATAAAATGGATAAATCTATGTCACGTAAAGAAAATACCGAAGAGTCTATGCAATTAACAAAAAATGCTATAACAAAATCTGGCAATTCAAATGTTATGAAATCTTTTAAGATAAGCAAGCTTAAAAATGATCTTGCAGCACTTCGTAAAAATTTAAAACAGCCAAATCCAGGATCACCAAAGCGTGGCCCAGCTTATGAAGCAAAAACCGAAATTAAAAAAGGTGATACTGTTCGTTTAAAAAAGAAATACGCTGACGGACCAGCCGAAGCTAAAATGGATTATATTGTAAAAGAATTAAGAGGACCGCGAGTTCTTATTGCCCCAAAAGTATGGAAAAGTGGTGGAATTGTTCCAACGGAATCTGTACAAATGTATATGATTGAAAAGCCTGCAATGGCAGAAGCTACCACAGAAATTACACAAATTAAAGGATTAACTGAAATGACCGACAAACATTCTGCTATTTTCGATAAGTTAAAGAAAAATGATAATGTAAAAATTAAATTTGATTCAACGTTATCTAAAGGTGGAGATTTTGTCGAATATAAAGTTTTATCAAAAACAACCGTTTTAAAAGGTAAGCCTTCCGAACAAGAAAAAATTACTCTTCAAGCAAAATCTGGTGGTGTTAAATCTTTCTTACGTAGAAAAAAGGACGGTAAAATTACCTTTGCTATTGGCGATTTAGGTGCAAGTCTTATCGATATGAAAGAAGGTATTGAATATGTAGATGAAGCTAAATTACCAGCTAAAAAGATTATTAAAGATCTTGAAGCCAAAATGTCTATTGATGTCATTGTTGGTAAATATATTGACAAGCGTTCTAGTAATAGAGATGCAATCTTAAAAATTATCCGCGATTATAATTGGAATAAATTTAAACAAAATATAAACAGCGAAACCGATAAGGGCGATGAGGCTATTTCTGAAGCTAAAACCGGTCAAATCCGTATTATAGATTTGTCGAATGCCCACCCTGATAACAGAGCCGGCGCTAAAGCAAAATCCGGGTTTCAGGTTCAAAAGTTTTCTGGTGGCAAATTTGTTAATCAAGGTGCCCCATATTCATCTAAAGCCGCAGCCGAAAAGGTTCGTGGCAGTGGCCAACATACTATGCAATTTGAATCGCTTGACGAAGCCGTTTTACGGGATCGCGATTATGAAGTAAAAAATAATAAAGTTTATATTTCAAAAGCTAACTTTAAAAAAATTCACAAAGATTTTAAAATTGCTCGTAAAGGTGATGAAATGATGATGGTTAATGGTGGGTCTAAAGGATCCATCCTTGTTCCAGTTGAATTTACCGAATCTGTTGAGGAGGCTCGGCAGTTAAAAAATCCTAAAACCGAAGTCATGGTTGTAGATAAAGCCGGCAAAACTATTGTTATTGATAAGACTAAACAAAAAGAATATCTTGCAAAGGGTTGGAAGCTTGCTGAATCTGTTAATGAAACAACCACGCCGATGAGAAACAGATTTGGTCCAGCAGTAGATTCTAAAAAGTTTGATGCATATAAAAAGCATATGAAAGCCAATAAATTAGACGAACCAACAGTTCGCATGGCTCATCAAAATCCAGATGATGCTGAGTCAAAGCGAATGATGAAAAACCCAGCATATTCTAAAGGTTTAGAATTGTACAAAGCCTCAATAAGAGAATCGAATCTTGATGAAGCTACAATGTCACGTGTTGCAAAAGAACTTGAAGATTATGCCCGTAAACATGGCGGCATTGATAAGATGGACTTTATAAAAGCTGCTATGATGATGAAGAAAGGTCAAACAGCACAACTGAAGAAGTTTGTCGATGACTTAGACACAGAGCCACGTGAAAAAATTCTTTCTTTATTAGATAAAGACGCAGACCGCCGCAAAGAATACAAAGCATTTCAGAAAAATATACGTAATGAAGAAATTGAACTTGATGAAGGCGTAAAAGAAAGAGCAGTAAAGGCCCTAATGACAAAGGCTCTTGGTGGTAAAAGAGCAAAAGCCGGAACAACTTCTCGTATTGCTGATAACGGCGATTTTATTGTTACAGATGGGGGTGGACGTATTATTGGCCGCTTAAAGGCCGATAGCTTTACTAATCCGCTAGAAGAGGCTGCTGGTACCAGTGCTAAATACAAAGATAATAAAGGTCTATTTGGCGGTAAATATACCTCCAGTGATCGGGCCGCAGCAATGTCCGGCAAAAAATTTATTGATTGGCGTAATAAAAAGCAATCAAAAAATGACGATGAACATAAAAAATCTGACCCTAAAATGTTTAAGAAGGGTTATGCTAAGCATATGGTTGATATCGATAAAGCTGAAAAGAATGCTAAAAAGCGTGGTATTAAACCCACATTTGATAAACATAAAGCTAAAAATGGTCTTAATAAAGGCAAATTACCTAGTAATAAAGATTATGTAGAAGTTGTATCAGAAGGCGTTATCGATGATCTTCGTAAAATCGTAAACACAAAGTCGGCCGGAGCTGTTAAATTTGCTTCTGGTTCAAAGACAAAAGTTGATATGTTCACTGCATCTGCAATGGTAAAGGTGCATGACTCGTTGAACGATGCAAACAAGAAAAAGTTTGCTGACGCAATTAACAAAGACGAAACCAGGTTTATGAAAATGATGGATTTTGCAATGAGTAAGGTAAAATAAAATGAAATCCTTTACCCAATTAAGAGAATTCCGCATTATTACAGAAGCGCCAGAAGATGATAAACCGGCTTCCCCAGATGAAGCCGGTATGGCTATGCAACAAGCAGAATTTATTCAATATGTAGGCAAAGAAGTAGCTGAACATATTCAAAATAATAAAAAATTTCCGGAATGGATGCAAAATAAATTAAGCGGGTTTCATGAAAAAGCTAAAGACATGTATGCAGTTTTAGATAAAAAAGAAACCGAATAATGATAGATCCAATATCAGCAATAACTATGGCTACCTCTGCATATAATGTAGTAACTCGAATGGTTGCGGCTGGTAGGGAATTTGAAGATACTGCTCAGCAATTAGGTAAGTGGTATAGCGCAGTAAATGATTTTAGATTTGCAAAAGAACAAGCAAAAAATCCGCCAATTTTTAAACGGCTATTTGCTAGCGGATCTATTGAAGAAGAAGCTTTAGCATTGCTTATTCAAGAAAAGAAAATAATTGAACAAGAAAAAGAATTAAGAACAATGCTAATGTTTAGATATGGAGCAAATGCCTGGGATGAATTAATTCGCATGCGTCGTAAGATAGCAAAACAAAGGCAAGAAACTGTATATCGCCAGGCCGAAATGCGTAAAAATTTATTAAATACTTTAGCTATATTAATATTAATGTTTGCTTGTATCGGAGTATTTGGCGGTATAGGATATTTAGTTATGGATTCAAAGGGATTAATATAAAATGATTAAATTTAAAAACTTTGTAAATGACACTAATTTAACGTATGTTGTAGAAAATAATATTTCTCTTGGTGAGTTATATAGAGTTGGCTCAGAATCTTATTATAAAGTTTTCAGAGATGCCCGAAAGCAATATGCTGAAGGTAATATTGAGTTATCTGGCCGCGATTTATTTATGATTGAACAAACCGATATTGGGGAATTTGCTTTTTATAATCATCAGCATGTGCCCTTAGATTCACCAATGCTCGAAGAAAAAGAGCAGGATATGCCATTAAATAAACCAAAGCGTGGCGGCCCAAAAAAATATTATGTTTATGTTAAAGATCCTAAAACTGATAAGATTAAAAAAATTTCATGGGGTGATACCACAGGATTGAAAGCAAAAATTGATGATCCGGCAGCTCGTAAGTCTTTTGCTGCTAGACATCAATGTGATACAAAAACCGATAAAATGACTGCTGGTTATTGGGCATGTCGATTACCATATTATGCCGATCAGCTGGGATTAAGCGGGGGTGGAAATTTCTTTTGGTAGCTCCTTATTTCGATATCCCAACTGTTGAAGAAAATGTATGGTTTAGAACTTTTGCATATGATTGTGAAGGCGGCGATTTACATTGGCATAGGGATAAAAAAGATAGATTAGTTCTTGTTGTACATAATAGTGCTGGTTGGTTATTCCAAATGGAAAATACTCTTCCTCATATGATGGAAGAAGGTACAACATTTCAAATAAAAAAAATGGAATATCATAGGTTAATAAAGGGCAAACCTCCTACGGGTTGTCCCAGCGACGGCACTTTAATTTTAAAAATAATAGAACCGGGTATTTAGCAATGCTAAAATTTAAAACATATATTTCTGAAGGTGTTATGGTTAAATTGATTCGTGGCATAGGCCAGGATACTTTAAAAATGAGAGACACTAAAGAAAAAAGTTGGGTTGAATTGCGGGGTAAACCTAATTTTGAAACTAAATATGATAAAAGAGATCCATTACATAAAGCAATTACAGCATTAGGTAAATCAGCAAATATATCTGATTTTATGAACGGTGATGAAGTAAGTATAAATCCAAACCATCCTGATGGTAAGAAAGCCTTAGCTATTATAAAAGAATTAATGAAATGAAAAGTTTCAAAACTCATTTAACAGAAGCTGTTAAATTGCCTAAATGGAAAAAGGCTGGACCCAACGGCGAAAAGGAAATTACTTTTCCTACCGGTAGAAGATTTAAAATTGAAAAACAATATGATGAAAATATTCGTCATAAAGGTGAGTGGAAAGTATTGGAGTGGAATTCAAAAACACGCGAGTGGGATTGGCATGAAACATATAGCCCACAATGGTATGCTAAAGAACAAGTTATGAAAATGGGCGAATATGATAATAGGGGTAAAAAAAATGTTAATTAATCCTCAATTGAATGAGCATCCGGATTGTGGTACCGATAATTGCTGTGGTGAGTGTAAGCCTACAAATGAATCCGCTACTAAATTAAATGAAGCAAATCCAATAGAATTACAAATTAAGACTTCTTTATTAACCGAAACTACGACGGAGTTATCCCAATGAAACCATTTAAGCTTTTTATTGCCGAAGGTGGAAGATCCGAAACCTGGGAAGATGGCTATAAACGTCGTGTTGTAAAAACAACTGATGCTGAACATAAAGCGGATGGTATGAAATGGCGTATTAAAGGTAAAGATAAAGATAATATCTCTATTAAGCTATACAAGAAAAAACCGGACCAAGAAGAATTTAATAAACAAATGAAGCGAGTGGCCGGCCATGAATTTGGTAGTCAATAATTATTACAAAATATATGTATTGAATATATTATATTATAAATAACAATAATAATTTATCGCATGGGAAATTAAATATATGTCCGATAATAACGAGTCACAAAGATCGCGCCTAGAACGAATAGAAGTTAAATTAGATTTGCTAGCAGAAGCAATGGTATCTTTGGCACGCGCCGAAGAGAAAATTCTAAACATCCAAAAAGATAATTCAATGATGTATAAGCGATTAAATAAAATGGATGAAAAACTAGATAATTTAGGGCAAACAGCAGAAAATAATAGTAGAACTATTTCTATTATTAATAAAATATTTTGGGCAGTTTGTACTGCTGTTATTGCGGCTGTTGCCGCCAATATATGGATGTAAAGGAATACAATCATGGATAATCAATGGATCCGAAATTTGGCCGCAACATATGGTCAAGTAAAACAAAAACAAATGGAAGAAGCGGCGGCTAATCCTGCTGAAGAAACCGTAGATGAAAGTTCAGTTGCTGCGACGCGTAAAGCGTTAGCTAAAGTAAGTGCTGCTTCTAAAAAGGGTATAGAAAAGGTTACTCTACCAAAAGCCCCATGGGATAAAAAGAGTAAGACCGAAGATAATACTAACGATAAGTCTGATGACGGTGAAGGTATGGATAAAGTCCAGCCTAAAGCAGTCAAGAAGAAATTCGATGACCGTAAAGACAAAGACATTGATAACGATGGCGACATCGATTCTTCTGATGAATATCTTCATAAACGCCGCAAAGCAATTGCAAAGGCTATGGATGAAGAGCGTCAAGTTTGCCCTGAATGCAAAGGCAAAGGTTGCAAGCATTGTGATAATAACGGTTATCATGAAGTATCAGAAACTAAAAATGAAGATACTGATAATGCAACTTTAGTATGCAAAGAGTGCGGCGATGAATTTAACAAACCGAAAAACGAAGACTGCTCATATGATTCCAGCGACAAAGACGGTTCTAATTGGATTACTAAATCAAATACTGATGAATCTGTTCAAGAAGCTGCGCAACCGGAGTCCAATGATATCACACGTGATAGTTGGCAAAAGCAATTGCAAACACGCAAGGGCGAAGCAGATTTTATTAATAAACATACAATTGAAACACCAGAATATGCTGATGGCCCAACCGTTAACACAAAAACTTTTCAATCATTTTTGAACGGCGTTAAAAGTCCAACTACGAGACCCGGTGATAATTCTACTGGCGATAAAACGGTGATTTACCGCGCCTAAAAAATAAAGGCTAACACTTTGACATTATTTAATGAGTTGAATGAAAAGAATTTCCTTATATATGTAGCGAAGCATTATTATAATCCTAAGTGTATTGATGTTGATGAATTTCATGAAGATTTGAATAGATTTAAATATATAAAAAGATTGATTAATAAATATATAGAATCGGGCCGGTGTAGTGAAAGATTAATACTAAATCATTTGGTAGTAGTCTTTAACTCTTTTGGACCAGAAGCCACTCTTAAGATTTTAGAGTATAAAATGACTTCTGCCCACTGGCCCGTTTTAAAACCATTTTTATTGTTCCTTAATTATATTGGACCTAACCAATATCTTGGTATAGAAATGGATAAGGAAATTGTAGAAAGACTGAGAGCAATATAATGGGAATTTTTAAATCAGCAGCAGATTTAGTATATACTATTAGATTTTTAAAGCTATTAGTAACACCGTTTGAAAAAACCGAAGCATTTAAAATTGGTCTTATTGATAAAGCTGGTAAACGAATTAAAAGCGAAGCTATAGATTCTCCGGAAAAAAAATCTGCATATACTCCGTTTATTAAATTGGTATTTAATATTAAACGATTAATGGCTAAAGCGCCCGGTGGTGGTTCTATTATTGGGTCTTATGCTGCAGCTTTATATCTTATTAAAGAAAAATACAAAATTGATGATAGAGGATTACAAAAAATTATTGAAACAACTGGTCATCACCCCGTAGATTTTTTAAACGAACATAGCGAATGGTTTATGTTAGAAGGTAATCGGGTATCTCCGGGTATGTATAAGGTAAAATATCCTAAAATGGTTAATAGCACTAATGAAGAATTAGTACGGGCTAAAGATCAAATTCGTATTATTAATGATGGATATCCAATTGGAGATATATTTGGCTTAAATATATATGAGGCTGTACATATTAGAACAAATCAAAAAATCTATATATCATCTACAGAATTGCTATAGGAAATACTATGAAAAAAATCAAGCCCCTTTACGGTCAAGCCATAGCGCCCGTATTGTCAAAAACTGAAGATATTGCGGCCGGAACTACTACTCAATCAGTTGTTGGTGCCGGTGATAATCCGACTGGCACTGTTATTGTTGATAAACGCCGTCGTAAAGATAAACCACCAAGAATCTTAAAAAGATTCCGCAAATTTATTGAATAAAGTTTAAAAAATATGATTAAAGTGTATCTTTTCCTTTCATTATTTGCTATAATAGGTGTATCGGGCTATTTCGGATACCAAGAATACCTAAGATTGCAACAAACAATAATTATATTAGAAACCAATAATGCTAAATTAAATAGTGCTATAGAAACTCAAGAAGATGCTATGGCGTCTCTTCAAAACAGTTATAATGATGCACAAGCAGAATTGACCACTATAAATGCCGAATATGCAAAAATAAGAAGACAAAGCCAATTATTAGCTGATAAATTAGAAAGAATAGATTTAACAGTTGCTGCACTTAATAATCCGGCTGGAATTGAGCGCGCGGTTAATCGTGGCTCATATAACGCCGGTCGATGTTTTGAATTGTTATCGGGTGCCGAACTAAATGAAAAAGAAAGGACCGCTGTAAATGGCGAAGCTTTTAATAAGGAATGCCCTTGGCTTTATGATACTTACAAGTCTGATGGCCTGCTCGAAACCGCTACCTCAGCAAATACAGATATCGTCGAAGCCGATTAATAAACCCGTATTGACTTTACCTGAAGTTGATGAATTAAATATGAAAACTCTTGAATGGATTGTTATTAATGAAAACAATCTTGACCAGGTTATCGAAGATCTAAGTAACGATGGTCAAGCCTTTGCGCTTTATGCATTAACCGGTGATGGGTATAGTAATTTAGGATTAAATCTTAGTGAAATACGCAAGTTAGTTGAACAACAAAAAACTATTATTGCGGCATATAGAAACTACTATGAAAAGGCTGAAGAAGCTTTAGATAGTGCTGTAATACTGGAAGAATAATAAATGTCAACTTTAATATCAGATCTTATGAACGATACACTTTGGATATATACTAGTATATTGGGGGCAATCTTAGGTGCTGCATTTTTAGCATATTTTAAAGACACCCGAGTTGGCCTATGGTGTTATGCTAAGCTAGATCAATTTTTAGATTTTTTAGTTAATAGATACGGGTTTACTTGGTTTGAACAACCAACCGATGCTTGGCGCAAAAAATATCCGCATGTAACTAAAAAAATTGACGAACTCGAAAATAGAATTTTAGAACTAGAGAAAAAATAAATTAATTTATTTTCCATATATTGATAAAAAAATCGTTAAAAGACTACATATTGTTAATTTTAAAGATTTACTTATGATATATAATAGTATATAATAAATCATCCGACTGAGTATATAGCATTTGCTCTTATTTTAAGGGTTAATATAGCTATCTTATTTTTAGACCTCCAATGAAGGAATAGCCATGATGCTGCAAACAACTCCCCAAGAATTTTTAAGAAAAGTTAATTACGTTACTAAACGTGATGGCACTACTGAAAGCTACGACGAAAATAAAATTAGTCTTGCGGTTTCTAAAGCTATGAAAACTGTTGGAATGCGGAGCAGGTTGCTCCCAGGTGAAGTAGCCAATGATGTAACAAATTTATTGAATGAGGATGATGCTGCTGATGTTCAAGTGGGGGTTGATAATATTCATACAACTGTAGAGAATGTTATTATGGATATGGGCTTACATGATTTAGCCCGTGAATATATTCGTTTTCGTTTTAATAACCAACCAGATATTTTTCGCAAAAGAACAAACCTAAAGCCGTATGAATATCCTCAGCTTAATGAATACACAGATGCTATTCGTCATTCATATTGGGTTCATACTGAATTTAATTATTCATCTGATATTCAAGATATGAAAGTTAATATGAAACCCGAAGAGGTTGAAATTGTTAAGAAGGCTATGTTAGCCATTTCTCAAATTGAAGTTGCGGTTAAAACATTTTGGTCTAAAATCGGTGATCGATTCCCAAAACCAGAAGTGTCTGCAGTAGGTATGACTTTTGGCGAATCTGAAGTGCGGCATGCCGATGCTTATTCAAATCTTATTGAAATAATGGGGCTTAACGAAGAATTTGAAAAGCTTGTTGAAGTGCCTGCTATGAAAAAACGTATTGCGTATCTCGAACAATCAATTGGTTCTCCTGTTGATAATAAAGATTATTTTCATAAAATTATTCTATTTTCAATGTTTGTTGAAAATGTATCTTTGTTTAGCCAGTTTTTAATTATGATGTCATTTAACAAGCATAAAAATGTGCTTAAGGGTATTTCAAATGCAGTAGAAGCTACTTCAAAAGAAGAAGATATTCATGCTCGATTTGGGTTTGAACTGGTAAATATTATTCGGGCAGAAAATCCAGATTGGTTTGATAAAGATAGTATTAGCGAAGTTAATCGCCTTTGCCGTGATGCATATAAAGCAGAATCTGCAATTGTTGATTGGATTTATGGCGAATATGATTTAGATTTCTTGCCAAAAGAAACAGTAAAAGAATTTTTAAAATATCGGTTTAATCAATCGCTCCAAGCAATTGATATGAAGCCATTATATGATGTAGATATGGATGCAGTCAAAACTACTGACTGGTTTATGGAAGAAATTTTGAGTACAAAAAATGTAGACTTTTTTGTTAAGCGCAGTACCGCGTATTCAAAGAAAACAAAAGCGTTTACTTGCGATGATTTATTTTAGGAAATTATAGAATGAAAAAATATAAAAAGTTTTATTGGTTAAACGAAGATTCCCGAACATTTTTGTCACGTGGCTATTTAGAAGGAAAAGAAAAGCCAGAAAGCCGTATTCGCAATATTGCGGATAAAGCAGAATGGTATTTAAAAGATATGGCAAAGACTAAATCAGACCAATCAAAATTTGATGGTTTTGCTGATAAGTTTTATGATTATATGAGCCGCGGCTATTATTCATTAGCATCGCCAGTATGGGCAAATTATGGCAAAAACCGGGGCTTACCAGTTTCTTGTTTTGGTTCTTATATTGACGATAATATGGAAGCTATTTTATTTGGTCATGCTGAAAACGGTATGCTAATGAAAAACGGCGGTGGTACGTCGGGTTACTTTGGCGCCGTTCGTCATCGCGGTGCTCCAATTCGTGATTCGGGAGAATCCTCGGGTTCGGTACACTTTATGCAGATGTATGATACTTTGGCATCAGTTGTATCGCAAGGTTCAGTTCGCCGTGGTTTCTTTGCGGCATACCAAGACATTGAACACCCAGATGCTGACGAGTTTCTGGACATTGGTACAGAAGGTAATCCTATCCAAGGGCTTACAACAGGTATTACGGTAAGTGATGCGTTTATTCGCGAAATGAAAGCCGGTGATGCAGAAAAGCGCAGATTATGGGCAAAAGTTTTGCAGCGTCGAGCTGAAATTGGCTTCCCATATATTTTATTTAGCGATAATGTAAATGATGGCCGGCCCCAAGTTTATAAAGATAAAGATCTGCGCGTATATGCTTCTAATATGTGTGCTGAAATTGCCTTGCCATCTTCACATGAAGAAACGTTTACTTGTGTATTATCATCACTTAATCTTTTACATTGGGATGAGATTAAAGAAACAGATGCTATTGAAACATTAACTATGTTCCTTGATACTGTCTGTGAGGAATTTATTCGCAAGACCGAAGGCCAGACATATTTGCTTCGTGCGAGGGAATTTGCAAAAAATCACCGGGCGCTAGGCGCTGGTATTCTTGGCTGGCATTCATATTTACAGTCTAATATGATTGCTTTTGAGGGCACAGCCGCGGCCAAATTAAATCTTGAAATTGCAAAAACATTGCGAACAAGAAGTTATGAAGCTTCAAAAGAATTGGCTATTGTTTTAGGCGAACCACCACTTCTTGAAGGCTATGGTATGCGCAATACTACTACAATGGCTGTTGCTCCAACTAAATCATCAAGTTTTATTTTGGGTCAAGTATCTCAATCTATAGAGCCAGAATTTAGTAATTGCTATGTTAAAGATTTGGCTAAAATGAAAGTAACAATTAAGAATCCATATCTTGAAAAATTATTGCAAGAAAAAGATGAAGATAAACCCGAAGTATGGGAAGCAATCCGTAATGCAGATGGATCTGTTCAGCATCTCGATATTTTAACTGATGATGAAAAAGCAGTATTTAAAACATTTTCTGAAATTAGTCCAAATACTATTATTGATCAAGCGGCAATCCGTCAAGAATATATTGATCAAAGTCAAAGCTTGAATCTAATGCTTGATCCAGATATGACTGTAAAGGAAATTAATCAGCTATATTTGTATGCTCATGAATTGGGTATTAAGAGTTTATATTATAGTTTTTCTATGTCTGCAGCACAATCTTTGACCCGCAAAAGAGTAATATCAACTGAATGCGCAGCATGTGAGGCCTAATATGAAATATTTTTATTTAGACTGTGATGTTTGTGAAACTGAAACACAAGTAGTAATATCAACCGATATCGATGATGATCCATACCATTGCCCGATGTGTGGAACCGAAATACGAGCAGAAATGATTGATGAACTAAACGACTCCGAAGATTAACTCTTAACATGTATTATAAATAAATTTATCGCGATGCGAATAAAGGATAATACATGTGGTTTTATAATGATATTGAATATAACCCGACGGAAGAGGAAATAAAGCCTTTCGTCGGGTTTGTATATTTAATTACTGATTTAACAAATAATAAAAAATATGTTGGTAAAAAAAATCTATGGTCTACTCGAAGATTGGCGCCATTAAAAGGATATAAAAGAAAGCGTGTTAAAGTAACACAATCTGATTGGCAAAACTATTATGGTTCAAGTGAAGAAGTTAAATTGCTTGTTGAAAATTCGGGAAGAGATAGATTTAAACGAGAAATACTGCGATTATGTATATCAAAGGGTGAATGCTCGTATTATGAAATGAGAGAACAAATGGTGCGGGATGTGTTATTAAAGCCCGATGAATACTATAATGCCTTTGTGGGTGGCAAAATCCATCGCAAACATGTATTAAAAGAAAAAAAGGATTAAAAAATGTATGAATATAAAGCAAACCTAGTAAAGGTTGTTGATGGAGATACCGTAGACGTTGATATTGATCTTGGATTCGGAATCTGGTTAAAAAACGAACGCGTCCGTGTTATGGGAATTGACACTCCGGAATCCCGAACCAGTGATAAAGTTGAAAAAATTTTTGGTATAGCCGCAAAAAATCGGTTAAAACAATTACTTGAAAAAGAATGTATCCTTAAAACGTTTGCCGCAAAAGATGGCGAAGATATGAAAGGCAAATTTGGGAGAATCCTTGGTGACTTTATTATTGGTGATACAACGGCTGCAGCTATTTTAATTGATGAACATCATGCAGTAAAATACTTTGGGCAAAATAAAGCTGATATTGAGCGCGATCACCTTGGAAATAGAGAAATTTTATTAAGTGAAAATATTATAGATGTAGCCGAAGTTCAAGAAGCTGCTGCAAAAATGAAATAAATCCTTTAGGGGGTTTACTTATCGATCAATATAGTGTAAAATAGTATATAACGATAGGGAGTATATAATGATTTTAATTGATTTCAATGGTGTTGCTATTGGTAATGTTATTGTGCAACGGTTAGCTTTAGATGAAAATCTTATTCGCCATATGATTCTTAATTCAATAAGAATGTATCGTCAAAAATTCGGTAAAGAATATGGCGAAATTGTTATTGTGGCGGATGGTAAAGGTAATTGGCGTAAAGATGCATTTCCACAATATAAATTCAAACGCAAAAATGCGCGTGAAGAATCTACAATTGATTGGAATGAAGCGTTTCGGATTATTAATTTAATTCGTGATGAAATTCGTGATCATTTTCCATATAAAGTAATTCATCAAGAAGGCTGTGAAGCCGATGACGCTATTGCTCATATTGCTTTAGGAACACAAGAGTTTGGTCAGCATGAGCCAGTAATGATTATTTCTGCTGATAAAGATTTTATTCAATTGCACAAATATGAGAATATTCGTCAGTATTCTCCAATGACTAAAAAGTTTGTAAAAGAAGATAATCCGCGGTTGTATTTTGCTCAACATATTTTTAAGGGTGACGCTAGTGATGGCATCCCTAATGTATTATCTGATGATAATGTATTTGTTGAAGGCCGTAGGCAAACCCCGCTAACTAAAAAGAAAATTGAGACTTGGCTTGCTGCAGATAATCTGGAAGCAGCGATGGGTGCAGATGCATATAGAAACTACATGCGAAATAAAAAACTTATAGATTTGACTGAAACGCCCATTTCTGTCGTTAAAGAAATTATAAATAATTATGAAAGCCAAAACCCTTCAAGTAATAGGGGAAAGGTTTTCCCATATTTGATTCAGAAGCGATGTAAATTGTTATTAGAAAGTGTACAGGAGTTTATATAATAAATGCTATTAGTTCATGAAATTATTCACGCGGCGGCCCGTGAAAAGAAAAAGGCCGACACGATTCAAATTTTACAAAATCATGAATCGTGGGCGTTGAAAGATATTTTACGTGGATCTTACGATTCAAATATTGTTTGGAATATTCCATCTGGCATACCGCCATATGAAGCAAATAAAATTGACTCTATTCCATCGTCTCTGAGCAGACAAAATAGTAAATTCCGATATTTTGTAAAAGGCGGTCCTGGCGACAGCATGCTTAAAGCTAAACGCGAAAAGCTATATGTGCAATTATTGGAATCTATCCACCCAGCAGATGCAGAGATTGTATTAAACATGATTCAAAAAAAAGCTATTAAAGGTATTACCCGCAACACAGTAATGGAGGCCTTCCCAGGGTTATTGTCTGATTCATAAAATGCATATGTTATTCACATTAACAACTAATTAATACTGAACTGGCCGTGCTTTGCACGAGCCAGTTTTTTCACTTTAAAGGAAGTCTGATGCTAGAGCAACAACTGAAGAGATTACAAGAAGATTCAGCTCAACTCGAAATTTTTGCAAACGAACTCAGAAAAGAAGGAAAGCAAGACCTAGCTAAAAAGGTCATAGTGAAAAAACAATATATTGAATCCTATATATCATCAAAGAAAACCGAATTAGTGACAACGCATTAGAAAGTATAAAATATTAGATTATGGCTATAGATTACATGAATTGGATAGAAATAGATAAAATTCTTTGGGAAGCTATTTCTAAGTGGGATGGCGCTGCAGATACTCGGATTAAAATGTTATCTCGAATATCAAAAAAATTTAATTGGACCGATAAACAAACCGAATTTGCATGCGCTAACCATTTTAATATGAGAATAAAATTACAAAAAAAAGAAAAAATTGTGGTTAAAACAAAAACAAAAAATATCGCAAAAAAGAAATAAGCTATTTACAATCCACTTTAAATGTGGTAATATAGTATATAACTTGGAGATATTATTATGAATTTATTTGTATTATCTGAATGCCCAATTGAGGCTGCTCAACAACAATGTGATAAGCATGTTGTTAAAATGATTTTAGAATCAGCACAAATGCTTTCGACCGTGCACCGTATGCTAGATGGTCACGCTGAAAAACGGCCATCAAAATCCGGCAAACGCATGGTTTGGCATTACCTTCACCCCAACAATAATATGGATAATGTGCTATATAAAGCAGTTCATTATCATCATCCATGCACAGTATGGACAGCAGAATCCAAAGATAATTACAATTGGCATTATGAGCACTTTATTGCGCTTGGCGAAGAATTTGAATATCGCTATAATAAACAACATCTCAGTATAACAAAGCTAAAAGATATTTTAGTAAAACCTCCTACTAAAATACCAGATATTGGACGTACACCATTTAAATTGGCTATGGCGTCTAATCCAGAATGCATTGCTCTCAACGATCCGGTTGAGGCATATCGGGCATTCTATCAAACTAAGCAAGCAAGATTTAAAATGTCTTGGTCTAAACGTAAAACACCAAATTGGTTTAAGGAGATTGCAGCATGACTAAAGCTGAAAGAATTGCAAAATCAGAAGCAGCACGGCATAGAAGAAAAAATGTAAAACGTATAATAACTGACCGAACTGTGCGCCTTTATTCTAAATTCCGAAGAATTCGCCGTAAAAATGTAAAGACAAAAAAAATCAATAATTAAATTATTATTATCTTCCTTATAAATAATTCTGAAGTATTACCAATTATTAATAAGGGGTGTTGTATAAAATGACGAAACATTTGTTCACTAAAGTTTCAGAATTATATAAGGATATCCACGGCTATCCGCTTAAAGGTGGACTAAGAAAAATTCTGAAAGAAATGCCAGAGACTGAGCTAGATTCTTATTATGAAGATTTAATTAATTTATTGCAATATCAAATAGACGAAATAAATATTGCTAGTAATAAAAATCATAGGCTGTTTATTGATAGATTAGTTGGAATGATGAAAGATTACAAAATATCTTTATTACAAGCCATGATCTGGGATGCTGATGGATTAAATATAACGCTTTCAGAAGATTATAAGTATAATTTGTATAACAAAAATAATGTAGCCCAATACCTCAATTCCAATAAGCTTTTTGATGATATATACGAATTTTATCAAAATGTTTTATTTGGAATTGAGGGCGATAAAGAGATAGATGATTAATGCCTATGTACACCCTGAGAGACACTGCCACAGCCTACGAATGGGATGTAGTATGTTCATATGAAGAATTGCAACTTATTTTGAATGAAATGCCTGATGTAATTCAAAAATTATCTGCACCAAAAATTGTAAGCGGTGTTGGTAATATTATAAACAAAACGCCAGATGGATTCAAAGACGTTTTGGGCCGAGTAAAATCTGGTTCGGGCCGTAATAACAACGTAAGAATTTAATTATGAAAAAAAGCAATAGTCTACAAGTCCATGCTGCAGAACTTGAACCATTTAACCCTATTACCGAACGGCAATCAAAAGCCTTTGAACATTGGGAAGATGGGTATAATCTAGTCTTATCTGGATCAGCTGGCACTGGTAAAACTTTTATAGCTCTATATTTTGCATTTTATGAAATGCTTAATAATCCAGATAAATATCGTAAAGTAATGATATTAAGATCTATGGTTGCAACCCGAGATGCTGGCCATTTACCCGGAACTAAAGAGGAAAAAGAAGAACCATATAAAGTGCCGTATAAACATATTTGTGACGTAATCTTTGGATATGGCGGCGCATATAATAAGCTTGTTACTCAAAAGAAATTAGAATTTGAAACCACTTCTTATATTAGGGGTGCAACTTTTGATAATACTATTATTGTAGTTGATGAAATGCAAAATCTTAATTTTCATGAATTGGATTCTGTTATTACTCGAGTTGGCAATGATTGCCGAATAATTTTTAGCGGTGATTCGAAACAAACCGATTTTAAATATAAAGATGAAAAAGACGGCATTTTACAATTTGTATCTATTATTGAACAAATGCGGTTTTTCAAAATAGTTAATTTTGAATGGGCAGATATTGTTCGCTCAGATTTTGTTCGAGATTATATTATGACAAAAGATATGCTTAATTTATAAGGATTTATTATGATTTATAATACCTTTGCAAAACGCAATCAAATTAGATGGTATGATGAAACCCGCGCCCCCGATAAAACAATTATATCAGATGCTTTGACAAGCACGCATGATATTGTGGCATCAAAACAAAATTTAATACCGTATAAAGTTTATGCGGTTGGCCCATTTAATAAAAATATAAATCAGGGGTTATATAATGTTTCGGCGTATAGTAGGGTAAGATCAAATTATAATTTATTAACTGCGCCTTATCAATTCATTTATACTGTAAGACTTGCTACCGGAAATGCAAAAGTACAAAGCGATTTATCAGGTGGTCATAAGCAGCCACCAATGGATCCAGCAATTTATAAAACTCATTATACTTTAAAAAATACAAATATTGAAATAGGAATGCATGCTACCATTTTAAGTGGTTTATTAATTGAAGCTGGCCTAGATGTTTCTTATACATTATGCTTTGCAGATTTTAATGTTAAAAAAGAAATATGGCTAGATAATAAACTTGATTTTATAGAAGACGATGTACAATTTTTAATGTCTGCTGGCTATGCAGATGTATTAAAATATAAAAATTCAACTGAAGATAGACCAAATTTAGCGGAAGTATTAACATGGGTGTAATAAAAATTTACGGAAAAGAAGGCTGTGTATATTGCAAAAGAGCTGTGCGATTAGCAACTGAATGGCAGCTTGATTATAACTATATAGATATTAATGAACCAGGCAAAAGAGATGAAATGTTTAAATTAGTACCAAATGCAAAAACTGTACCACAAATTTTTTGGCATGATAAACACATTGGTGGATATCAAGAATTTGCAGTAGAAATAGAAAATACCGCTGGTGGTCATGGGGAAAGTGATTTTTAATATATTATGGCAAAATTTGGAAGATACGACCCTCGTAATAAAAAAAGAGGGCAGCAAAAAATTCGATCAATTGAAAAAGATTTTAAAATAAAATCTATTGAAAAAGAAAAAAAAATTAAACCTATAGAATTATTATATTTTAGTGATGATAATGACACTATGATAAAAAAATAATCTATTAAATTAAAAATAAGGGTGTACAATCCATTAATCAAACGCTATAATAATATTATATTAATGGAGAACTACATGATGAAAAAATTGAACAACCTAGATAAAGTCATTCTAACGGACTGCGATGGTGTGCTACTTAATTGGGAGTACGCCTTTACTGTTTGGATGGAACATCATGGTTATGAAAAAACTGGTGATCCAGACGCATATGATATTGGCACACGATACAATCTTACGTCTGATAAAAAAGAAGAGCTTGTCCGCTTTTTTAATGAATCTTCAACTATTGGATTTTTACCGCCATTACGCGACGCTATGCATTATATTGATCTATTACATCGCAAGCACGGGTATGTTTTCCATATGATTACTTCTTTGTCGCTAGATCCAACAGCTCAAGCCTTACGGATTAAAAATACTAAGAAACTTTTTGGTAAAACGGCATTTGAACAGTTTATCTTTACCGATACTGGCGCTGATAAAGATGAAGTTCTTGCCCCTTATGAAAATAGCGGATATATATGGGTAGAAGATAAAATTGAAAATGCCGAATTAGGGGATCGTTTAGGTCTTGAATCGATTATTATGGAGCATTCTCATAATATGCTATATGAACAATTGCCAGTTATGAAAAACTGGAAAGAAATTTATAACTATATTGTAGGATAAGTAATGAATATATTTCAAATTCTAGTATTAAGATCTAGCGTCGAAAAATTATTTAATGATCTAAATTTGCCAACCGATAGAAAAACTGGTACAATAGATAATATTAAATGGTTTTTGAAGAATGGATATCGGCAAAATAGATTTAAATCTACTTTTGATGAAACTAAAAAATTATGTAAAATTATGCTAAAGGAAATTACACATGACCAAAAAAACAAAATCAGCGCCCAAAAGTAAAGCTGCTGTTAAATCTAGCCCACCAGCGTCACAATCAACAAATTTAGATATTAATGATCTGGTAGTTGTACGGCAAGTAATTGACGCGTCTACTAAAGCTGGCGTATTTACTGCACAAAATCTTTCTATTGTTGGTGCAGTTTATGATAAAATAAATACCATTGTTGAAAAGTTTTTAGCAGCAGAAGCTCAACCAAAACCAGAAATTGTTAAAGAAGCTCAACCAAAACCAGAAATTGTTAAAGAAGCTCAACCAAAACCAGAAATTGTTAAAGAAGCTCAACCAAAACCAGAAATTGTTAAAGAAGCCGAAACCCAACCGGAAATTGTTAAAGAGTTTATGGAGGGCGAAATTGTTGAAGAGTTCTCGGCAAAAGAAGCTCAACCAAAAACCGGATAGGAATAAAATAATGAAACGAATGATATATCAAGTATGTGTGGGCAAACGCTCAACATTGTATAACCATTGTGTTGAATCGGTGGCGCAATACTGCAAAGCCCATAATATTGAACATATCGTTCAAAAGTCTCCTATCTTAATGATTAAGCCAGATGTCTTTGCAACAAATAGAAGTAAAGAATCTTATGAAAAGCATGGTGGATATCTGCCTATCTTTGAAAAAGAAAACGCCTTTACCTACTTACCAAAATATGATCAAGTAGCAATTATTGATGCTGACATCTGGATTCGACCAGGTGCACCAAACATTTTTGATGATTTGCCAGATGATGTTGATGCTGGTTTTGTTTGCGAAAGAGAAATGCCTATTACCGAAGAATACAAACGCAAAATTATTGGATATTCTAAAATGCAATACGGAACTCTTCGTAGCATTGATTGGAAATGGAATGCTTCTGGCGGGGAGTTTTTTAATATGGGTATGATGGTATTAAATTCAAAAGCTATTCTTAAATATCTTAAAGGCGAAACCCCAAATCAGTTTTTAAGAAGACCTGATTTTAAACCTTTTATTGATGGCATGGGTAATTGGAAATGGTCAACCGATCAAACCCTTCTTAATGTTTGGGTTAAAGAAGAAAAAATGAATGTTGCTCATATGAATTTTAAATGGAACGCATTGTTTAATGCAATACCTGAAAATAAAGTTAAGGAAGCACATTTTGTGCACTTTTTCTTAAAAGATAAGCTTCCGTACAAGGGTGAAAATATAGAAGAATTAATGAAAGCGGTAGAATAATGACCGAAAGGATATTATATACTGGTGGAACATTTGATTTATTTCATGCCGGCCACGTGAATTTTTTATCACGTTGTAAATTGATTGCTGATATTGTGGTGGTATCTTTAAATAGTGACAAGTTCATACGAGATTATAAGGGATTTAATCCGTTTCATTCATTTGAAGAACGAAAACTTATACTTGATTCGTGTATTTATTGTGATAAGGTTGTTCGCAATATTGGAGATACCGATAGTACACAAGCTATTGAAAAGGTTCAACCGCATATTATTGCAATTGGTACTGATTGGGCATCTAGAGACTATTACAATCAAATGGGATTTAGTCAAGAATGGTTAGACTTGAGGGATATAGTCATGGTATATATACCTTATACAAAAGGTGTTAGCTCTACAATTATTAAACAAAAAATTGTAGATCAAACAAAAATGAAAAAATGAAAATAGCAGTCTGTGTAAGCGGTCAACAAAGAAAAACTAATATTCAGTTTGAAACATTAAATGCTAGAATGAAAGCTGCATTTAAAAATTTTACTGCAGATTATTTTTACCACACGTGGGATAATTGTCTTTTAAAAAAATATGAAAATATGGTCATTGAACCAGAACCTATAATAGACTATAGTCCAATAAAAGATACTACTGTATATGCTGGAGAATATTTTGATTCAAAAAGAAAAAAGTATAAAAAAACTCAAAAGTTAGATTACGGCACAAAACAAATTTTAGCTCATAATTCTCTTGTGGCAAAATTGAATAAAAAATATGATGTTATAGTAAGAGTTAGATGGGATTTATATTTTTCTGACGCATTGAATTATGCATGCTTTTTAGAAAAGGCTAAAGATGAGGGCCCCGTTGGACTGGGCTGGGGAGTGATGGATACTAAATTGTTAGACTTTCCTGTAAAACACAACATGACAAAAAATAATCCTAGATGGTGGAAAATGATTAGTCCGGATAGTCTTATCATGCATACACCCGAAATATGGAATGTAGATATGGTTAATAGCTTACATGAAAAAAAAGAATTATTGCCGGCCGAATGGGGATGGTATCAAATTTTGTGTAGCAATGGGAAAAATAACCATACCACATATAAAGGAGGGTGTATTAATATGGCTCCTGCTATAGGAAAAAACTGGCCGCAATTCTTATAGCAACCTCTCGCCTTGACACTTACGTAAAAGAAAAAAATTAAAGACCATCTAAGAAATAAAAAAATACTAATTCAACATGATTATTTCTTTTCAAAGGAACCATTAGAATGAAAAATATTATATTACAGCACTGGGCTGGTGATCTGCGTGAATTAGAAAAACGTTCACAAGAGAGTATCCGAGAATATGCTGAGTACTGTGGCGCAGATTACCAACTACTTCGTGGCCATGTATTTAACCCCGCGCTAAGCCTCCAAAGCCAAAAGCTTGCTATGTTAAGTTCGGACCTCGATGATTATGACACTGTTGTCATGATGGATATTGATATGTTTCGGCGTAAGGGTGCTACAAAAAATATTTTTACCGATGAAAAAGGCATTGGTCGTAATTTTGGTATTCAACCAATGTTGGCTAAAAATTTACATAAACGGTTTCCTACATTAGGTGATCCTAATTATGCATATTGGGGCGGATCTATTTATCGCTTGGAAAAAAAGATAAGAAAAAAATTGCGCAGGCATTATAATCTTGACGATGCAATGAAATTTAATAATAACTTTAATGACGAAGGTATAATGCATAGATTGGCATTTTTAGCTGGTATAAAAAATACTCAAGAAGCCTATTTAGATCGGCAGCAATGGAATCATTCAAGCTTTGATGAAGGGGTTGACCAAGCTGAAATTATTCATATTCGATCAAAAATAAAACCTGGTGGTAAAAAAGCGCCAAAGATTGATAACTACCGCTCTTTAGTAGAAAGAGGAATCATATGATTAAGACGCCAAATGACGTTGTATTTCAACGCAGAACTCAAGAAGAACTCAAAAACTGGGGTGAAAGCGATTGGGAAATAATTAAACGCCAGTTAAAAAATAAACGCACTTGTCTCGACATCGGCGCCCATATTGGTTTGACCACTCTGCGTTTTGCTGAACACTTTGAACACGTACATTCCTTTGAACCTATCCTTGGCGATTATCTTCAGGAAAACACAAAACAGTTCAATAATGTTACACTATATTTCAATGCTGTTACTGATAAAGAACAAGAACTAGAGATGTTTACGAATCCGCATAATAGTGGGTGTGGAATGGTAAACTATTCTGACATGGAAAGATTATTAAATAGCCGTTATTTTAAAGAAAACGCTCGATTTGAAGACATCGCCACTCCTATTAAGGTAAAAGGAATTACAATTGATAGTCTTAATCTTACAGATGTAGACTTGATTAAGATTGATGTTGAAGGATACAATATTCCCGTTCTAAATGGAATGATCGAAACACTAAAAAACAATTCGCCTATTATACAAATTGAAAATCATCCAGAAAATCCAGGTGTTATGACTCAATCAAATAAAATTCTAACAGATCTTGGATACATACACTATTATCAAACGAGAAATAAACCACAGGATTGGTTTTATTATAAGGCATAAAATGAAAAATTTAATCTATCAATATTGGGACGGGCCAGTAAGAGAATCAGTGCATGCCGGTGTGAACGCAATGAAAGCTTATGCTAGTCGCATTGGCGCTGATTATATATTTGAAGATAATCCTAAATATATTCACGATCGGCGATTCGGTAACTATTCTCCACACTACGGTGCCTTTAAACCCGTGTTTGAATCGCCATATAATGAATATGATAATGTCTTATTTGCTGATACTGATGTTTTTCCGGTTAATGGATTAAAAGAAAATATTTTCGAAGGCTTTGATGCGGACATTGGTATTTGTACTGAACCGTTTCAACCGCAACAAAGAACAATTACTCTTGGCCGTATAACAAGTCAAACAGATGAAAAATGGGCGCAGATAGTAAAAGCGCAATATGGTATAGAAGTTCCGCGTACCGAAGATGGGCTAGTACAAGTTTATAATACCGGTGTTGTAATGTATTCTAATAAAGGAATGCAACATGCCCGAGAAAAATGGGTTGCGTTTGATGATTACGTTAAGCTAATAAATAAATCCGGTCTTAATTCATTTTATACGTGTGACCAACCATATCTACATGCTATGATATTTGCTACTAATATGAATATGCTTGAAATGCATAATGGTTGGAATAGCTATGTGCACGGAACAAAAGACAAAATAAATCCAAAGCGGCGAATTATAGATCACCGAGATGAAAGCACCCGATTTGTACATTGCCAATTTCCTGGTGCTGATAATATGACCGAAGAGCAATTGCTAAGAGTTGTAAATTTACCAAGAGAAGAATGGAATTATGAGATCTAAAATTTTTGGACTTGGACTATCACGTACAGGTACAACCACACTTAATGAAACGTTAATTGAACTTGGATACGATGTTGTACACTATCCGAGTGAAAAAGAACTTTGGGGATTTCATAAAGACGGTGCCACTGACATTCCAGTGATTCCGGTGTATAAAGAGCTCGACCAGAAGTTTCCAAACTCTAAGTTTATCATTACTATTCGTAATAAGAAAGACTGGTTGGATTCAATTGTACCATACCTTGAAAGAAAGCGTGGATGGAACATGGCTCAACGTCAGGTAGACATTCGGACTCGAGTCTATGGTTCACCATTTCCTAATCGAGAACAGGCTTCTTTAGCATATGACTCTCATAATAAGGATGTGCTCGAATATTTTTGGAAACGACCAAATGATTTGCTTGTGCTTGATATTATTGGTGGAGATAGTACAAAGCTATTGACAGACTTCCTTGATGTAAATCCAATTGACCCAATATTTCCACACAAAAATAAGTTGAACAAATGAAAGCATATGCTATTGTAATTGAAGGAGACGCAATTTCTGAAAAGGGCTATGCAACACTTGTTGAAAGTTCATATCGGGTATACAATGAGTTTCAACTTGAGCAATTTAATGCCGTAACGCCTGAAACGGTACATAAAGAAATGAGAGATCATAATGTTATATGGAATTATCCCTGGTCTGGTGAAACCATTGACTTTGGTACTGGATTATTAAAAAAAGCATATCCAACTGCAAATAAAAATAAAAGAATGGCCTGTTCAATGAGCCATTATTTACTATGGAAAAAATGCAAAGAAACTAATGAAAATATTTTAATTCTTGAACATGATGCAGTATTTACAAAAAAAATAGACTTTGATATCAATTTTACTATTTATCAGGTATTAGGTATTAATAATCCAATCGGTGCAACAAGACGGGCATCAGTATATCGCGATGCAATAAATGCTAATAGTTCGAAATATCAAATCGTCCCTTGGATTGATAATGATCAAAAAATTCCGCAGGGGTTGGCCGGAAATTCTGCATATATAATTACACCAACGGCTGCAAGTGAACTTATTGATGCCGTCCATAATCCACAAATTGGTCTATGGCCAAATGATGCTTTGATGTGTAGACAACTTTTTTACTTTCTTGGGGTGACAAAAGAACATTATACTAAAGTGCAAGGACTCCCATCAACTACAACTTTATAGTTTACTTTTTATTGAATATAGGGTATAATTAAATAATGAAATCATATGTTATAACTATAATGGATATACCACAATCGGTGAAAGCAGCGCAAAATTGTATTGACTCTGCAAATTCATATGGTATTGAAGTAAAAAATTGGAAAGCTATTACTCCAGCAGATAATCCAATTGAAATCTTAAAATCAAAAGATATACCAATTAGCGGATTTCAAGAAGTGTATTCTAGACTCGACCGATGTGTAGCAGCATTTCTTTCGCATCATTCGCTATGGGAATATTCAGTAGAACACAATGAAGAAATATTAATTTTTGAGCATGATGCTGTAGTACATTCACCTATTAATGAATTTCAACCATATAATAAATTACTTTCATATGGACACCCTTCATATGGGAAATTTAATATACCAATGAAAATTGGTGTAAATCCCCTAGTTTCTAAAAACTATTTACCGGGCGCGCATGCCTATAAGATTAAACCAAAGGGTGCAGAAGCATTAATTAAACAAGCTAAAATTAGTGCCAAGCCAACTGATGTTTTTATTAATAACAGTTGGTTTCCGTGGATAGAAGAATTTTATCCATGGCCGGTAGAAGCTCAGGATTCATTTTCAACTATTCAACTAACACCTGGCTGTTTGGCTAAACACCAGTATAAGGATGGACAATATGAACTTATTTGATAAATGCTTTATTACTGGATGCGATTCAAAAACTGAATGGATGCTTCCATGGTTTATTAAAAACTATACCGCTCATATAAGCATACCATTAGTTTTTGCGGACTTTGGATGTAGTTCCAATATTCTTACCTATGCTAATAATAATGTTGATACTATTTTAGATATGACGCATTTATCTGAAGCTGGTTGGTTTAAAAAACCTGCTACAATCGCCACAGCGGCAAAATTGGCCAATTCTGCTTGTTGGATTGATACTGACTTTGAAATTTTGCAAGATATGGGTGATGTATTTAATTATTTTGAACCAAGTAAATTAAATATGGTAGAAGATTTGCCTTGGTCTAAACGACGCGGAGAAACATGGCATAATTCTGGTTTAGTTGGCGTATCCGGTAATCCTAAAATTTTAAACAAATGGGTAGAAACCGTAAAGACTTCGCCAATTGTTGGGGATCAGGAGGTATTGCATTCTATGTTAAAATCTCCTTTAGATCGCATAATATATATTAATACATTACCAAATGAATATAATTGGCTTAGATTACAACTTGTTGATGGACATGATAGCAATAAAAAACGAGCTATCCATTGGACTGGACCAAAAGGAAAAAAAGAGATAATGCGACAAATGGAAAAAACAAATGGCTAAAGTAGTTCACTTAATTGGCAATGGTAGATCGTCCGCAATGTACGTGCCTGCTACTGGATTAAAAGTAGTATGTAATATTCCACCCTTTGCGGTAGAAAATGTATATACTAGTGTTATTGTAGATTTTAAAATGATGAATTCCATTTATCAAGGCGAGATTGATGTGCCTGGTGATTGGGTTCTTGGGGCGCGCCCAAAGAAATTTATGGAAATGAAACCAAATTTTTATATGAAAAGAAGCGGCCAAATTAAACAATTTTATACGCATCTTCCAAAATACGCCGCAAATCACACTGATTTTAATTGTGGTCATATGGGTTTGCATTGGATCTGCAATGAATTAAAAGCTACTGAAGTGCATATGTATGGATTTGATTCTCTTTTTGGATTTGATATTACTAGTACATCTGATATGTTTTTACCATCGGATCGTGAAAATATGAACACCCAACGACTAACTGCTAAATGGCGCCCTATTTTTAAAGGCATTTTTGACGAATTTAAAGAGCAAACTAAATTTGTACTTTATCATCCGAAGGGTGAGCTTTTTATTAAACAGCCCAAAAATATTGAAATTGTAAGAAGCACTAAAAAGTGATTTATTATGCCGAAGAAGGCGTATTGAGTATTTCTGAATTAGATAGCGCCATATGCTTTGCTTCAGATAATTTGGGCTTGCCCGAAAATATTTCAATAGATATACAATATATCGATAGTGAGAGCAATCTTTGGGGATCGTGCGATCAAGAAGAACCAAATAATTTAGAATTTGTTATAGAGATAAATAAAGATTTAACTATAAATGATATGATTGAAACACTATTTCATGAATTGGTACATGTTAAACAAATTGCTTTTAAACAATATAATGTTGATAAAAAAACTTGGAATAATATAGTATATGATTGTAATTATAATGAATTACCTTGGGAAATAGAAGCATTCTATTTACAGGAAAAACTTGCAGATGAATACTTTAGAAAATAAAGATGATACTATGCCATTAGATGACCCGTGTGATGATTGTACCGCCGCTGATATGTCAGCACTTACTGGATGGACTACAGTAAAAAAAGATCCAAATATTACCGATACAAAAATGTCTCAATTACAAATAAATGCTAAAAAAATACAGTTATTTGTAAATTAACTGTGTACATTCCTTTTCTTATATGTTATAAAGGTGTAATGGTAAAAATGTTTACGTAATTGAGGGACTATCATCATGCATATTAATGAAATTGCAGAATTATATACCAATGCCAATATACACAAAATGAAAACTATGCCAACAACCTTTTCTAGATTTGAAAAGTATGTTCGATACAATATATGCAGCAAAATTGCTGGTATTTATTTTATATATCTTGAAGATGGCACATTGGCATATGTTGGAGAAACTGGCGATTGCATTAAGGCGCGCATTGCTCGTCATAAAATGTCAATGAATAATCCCGAAAACATTGCAGAAAGATCTGGAATAAAATTTACTAAACATAGTTTACAAGATCATTGTTTTATGTTAAAATATATATCTGCAGAAGATTTAGGTATTAATACAAAACATGATCGATTGACTGCTGAAGCTTTATTTGTTACACATTTAAAGCCAATTGTATATAATTAGGAGTATATTATGGACGTCGTGACAAGCATGATGGTAAAAGAGCGCATAACATCTATTATGCGCAGAGCCGAAACATTCGGTAAATCGCGTGAAGATCTTTTAAATGAATTAGTTTTCTTTGTTGAAGACTTAGATAAAAATATTGATTCTGTTTTAGAACAAATGCATGATAATTAAGGAGAGAACTATATTATGATTGACACTATCAATAGAGATGAATTAAAACAAGCGCTCCACAGCGGTTTGTTTGAAATTACATTTACTAAAGTAAATGGTGATACGCGTATAATGACCTGTACGCTCAAAGAAGATTTGCTTCCACAACAAATTGATGTTGAAGAGCATATTGAAAAGAAATCTAAAAAATCTAATCCAGATATTTTGGCTGTTTATGATGTTAAAGCTGAAGGATGGCGTTCATTTCGCTGGGAAAATCTTGTTTCTTATAAAGAAGCAATTGCATAATTTCATCTATATTAAAATAATAGAGTACATCCGCAAATTAATCTAGCGCAAAATTGTTTAATTTGTGGGTGTATATTATAAAATTTTTATTTAAATAAATTGCAAATAACAGTTTACTTTCCATTTTAAATGTGTTATTATATTATTATAAGATAAAATATTTTTTGATGGTCTCTTAGCTCAGCAGGATTTAGAGCAAGTGCCTTCTAAGCACTAGGTCGTAGGTTCGAGTCCTACAGAGATCACCATAAAGTATTGTGTAAGAGATAAAAATGGGTAAGTGGGTTCGATTCCCTGGCTTGACTCCAAACATCGAAAAAAGTTTAAGGAAGAGTAAATGGATATTATTTTAATTGCAGTAGTGTTTTCAGCACTAGTTGGCTATTGGGCTAACAATTGGGGCCGAAATGGATGGCTTTGGTTTGTAGTCGCACTATTGATTTCGCCTCTTATTTCGGCAATCATTTTGCTGGTTATGGGTCGTGATAAAGAAGCTGGTATCGAATTAGAAGCACAGCGACTTGCAGCTGTTGAAAAGCGTAAAGCTGAATTGATGGACAAATAAGAGTTAGCCCGCGTGATGGAATGGTAGACATAACAGACTTAAAATCTGTGGCCGTAAGGCGTGCCGGTTCGAGTCCGGCCGCGGGTACCAATAAGAGGAAATAACAATGGAAAAGTTAATTTATGGAATTGCAATTACACTTGGTCTTGTATTGATTGGATGGTACTCAACACACATCTGGAGCGACTGTTTAGAAGAAAACAGCTTCTTTACTTGTATGAGGATGCTTTATTAAAGATGAGACGAGGTAAAACATATAAAGCGGCGGCCAATGATGGCACAAGTGATATGAAGTTACGTAACTTCTTTCGAACTGCAGCTAGCCTTTTGGATGAAGATGCGGATGCTCGCTTTTATTTTGAACAAATTGTAGAGCATATGAATGACGGTGGCAGCATTATGACTGATGATCCTGTGGCTGTTCGTAGAATATTGGGATTGTAAATAGAGCTATTGAAAAACAAGATGTCGAAACTATTGATGTGTGATCCGCCCAGCGGATGGAAGTATGGGTTTCCTAAGCCCTTGCCAGCAGACTTCCTCGAAGATGAGAGTATTATTCCTTGGCTGTTGGAACAAGGTTATCCACAAGCAGAGATTGATGCGTGTGGCAAACACTTTTATTGTAGGTATTGGGAAGCAGATGAATGACGGTGGCAGCATTATGACCGATGATCCTGTGGCTGTTCGTAGAATATTGGGATTGTAAATAGAGCTATTGAAAAACAAGCTCAAGAAGCTAAAAAACTCAAATCGTTGATGGAAGAATAATATTAAGCGGGTATTGTGTAATGGTAAGACCTCAGATTTCCAATCTGATGATAGGAGTTCGATTCTCCTTACCCGCTCCACCAAATTAATTATAGGATTAACAGTATGAAATATTATAAATTAGAATCTTCTTATAAAAAAGCTATTACTGAAATTTATACTTTTAAACGCCCGCTTAACGAATTAACTAACGATGAAAAAGATATTGGTAAATGGGCCTATCTTTCAAAAGAAATGGGATGGCGTTGGGGTGAGTGGTTAATTGAAGTGCCGGAAACTGATGCCGAAATTGCTGAATGGATTAATGCATCTGAATATTATAATAATATTGAAGATGTTGCTGATCAACATGGGTTTCATATTATTGATGAATCCAATAATATTATTGTAGATCCGGATATGGCCCCATTTCAAATTATGCATAAAATGTTAGTACCATCTATAGATGAGGAATATGTTGATATTACTGAAGACTATCCAGATGCCGAAATGATTTGTGTAGATGATTGTTTTTGGGAAGACATTTGGGACATTAGAACAAGTGGACCTAAGCTTTCAGATGTTGATAAAATGATAGACGAAATTGAAGCGACGTACGATGAAGACTATCAAGAAGGTATTGAAGCATTGGGTTGGACTTTTGTAGAAAATTATTTTGAAATGCGTTGTAATCCAGTTATTACTGAATGTGATAAAAATGGCAATTCTCTCGAAACATCATCTTAATTAAAAGATATATAATATTATAATATTCCCCAATAGCTCAGCGGTAGAGCATCGGACTGTTAATCCGTGTGTCCTTGGTTCGAATCCAAGTTGGGGAGCCAATTAAAAATATATAATGGGGTTTACTATGGAAATGGTTTTAATTGCTGGTTGTTTAGTTATTTGTGGCGGCGCAATTGGATGGCTTGTTGGTTATAATCAAGGGGCAAAAGATATTGGTAATATCTATAAAGAAGTTTATGAAATTAAAGATCGCTAAAAAGAATAATGTGGGGTCGAATCACACCACCCATACCAAAACACTACACCCTCCAGCGGGTGAGACCTGATATAGACTGCCGGTAATCGGATAATGAATAAGGGTCCAATTATATAATCGGGGGGTATGCTACAAGGTGTGGCAGCGGACTGTAACTCCGCCGAGGTGACTCACGAATGGTTCGATTCCATTACCCCCCACCAAATATACTCCTCTAGCTCAATTGGTTAGAGCTGAGTGCTCATAACGCTTAGGTTGGGGGTTCGAGTCCCTCGGGGAGTACCATATTTAGAGTTTCATTTCTCTTTTAAAATAATTAAATGAATGGTGCCCAGAATGTCCTAAGCAAGACACTAAACTGCTTATTATATAAAATAAGTTATGGATAGGTAAATAAAATGAATGTGAATGACGTTGTGACTGTTGTTGTAGATAATGGCCGAGAATATTTGGGTAAGCTTTTAGATTTCGATGACAGATTTGTAAAACTTGGTAAGCCATTTATGGTTATGCCGACTGAACAGGGAATTGGCTTTGCTCAAACTATGGCTATGTCCGGCGAAGAAAATCCTGCAGAAATTACAATTTATAATTATTGTCTCATGACAAAAACATCTGAACAGTTAACAGCGCCATATCAAGAAGCCACATCAGGAATTATTACAGATCCTGTTGCGGGTAAGCTAATCATGTAAGATGTTTACGGATATACAAATTAATAATATTATAGAACTCCTTCTGGAGTGCAGCCCGGATACAAAAGTGTATTTGGGCTGCGATTCTATTAGATATTCAAAAAATAATATTTCTATGGCTCGATATGCAACAGTTTTAATTGTACATAAAAATGGAAATAACGGTTGCAAAATATTTTCTCATATCAGTAAAGAGCCAAATTATGATATGAAACCAAATAGACCAAAAATGCGAATGATGAAAGAGGTTCAAAAAGTATGTGAACTTTATTATCAAATTGGTCCTCTTATAGATGAGTTTGAAATTGAAATTCATCTTGATGTTAATACTGATCCAAAACACGGATCAAATTGTGCTGCAAATGAAGCCGCTGGATACGTACTAGGAATGACCGGTATTGAACCTAAGCTTAAGCCCGATAGTTGGGCCGCTTCTGTCGGGGCAGATAAAATTGCAAATGGCCGCGGCTGGCCTGAACTCAATAATATATAAATATTTAAGGAATATGCTATGAAAGTACGGATTAAAAAATATCCAAATAGATTGATTTGTGATATTCATACAAATTATATGGATAAAAAATATGATGCTCTGAAAAAGTTACGGCCTGATTATAAACAAAAGGGACTACTACCAGTTCAAGAACCGTTTAAAGAAATGATTCTTGAAAAAATTGAAAATGCTGTACAGTCAGTATACGATGTAATTAATCGATTGTGGCTAGACAAAAGAGTACAAAAAGTTAAGGTTCGTATAGATCCATGGGATACATGGAGTATGGATAATACGCTTGCTTTGATTATATTACCGATGCTTAAACAGCTAAAAGAAACAAAGCATAGTTATCCACATGAATTAAGTGAAGAAGAATGGGACAATATTTTAGACGAAATGATTTGGGCGTTTGAACAAAAATGCAAAGATTGTTGGATATCTGAATATGACTATAAATGGGATAATGAAGATGCTATAGCGCATCAAGGTAGAATGACTGATGGATTTAAATTATTTGGTCGTTTCTATGAAAATCTATGGGATTAAAGGATTAAATAAATGTGGGCATTAGTTTATGTGGTATTTGTTAGCGGTAAATTAGACGCATCGACTATTGGTCTATATGCTACTCCTGATGAATGTATATACAATAGATCAGTATTATCTTTAATGCTAGGCGGAGATGGTAAATTTTTTCCGCCCAATTACGAAGCTGGTTGCGTATTTGTTTTGGGCGAAAAAGCATAATTTAACAGCTTTTAATATATAAATAAGTATACATTACTTATATACGAAAGTCATTAATGTTTATTAATATTTTAGCATTTATTTGCTCATTAGCAATTGCTGCAGTTGCAGCGTATTATTCAATAATTGGGTTAACCTCAATATTTGCAGCGGCTATTATTCCTGTTGCTATTATGGGTGGCGTATTAGAGGCTGGTAAACTTATAACTGCTACTTGGTTATATGATAATTGGAAAAATACCCCATTTCTTTTAAAATCTTATTTAACACTTTCGGTAGTGCTGCTTATGTTTATTACAAGCATGGGTATTTTTGGCTTCTTGTCTAAAGCTCATATTGAGCAAACTGCCGGCGCTAAAGATGGATTGGCTAAAATTGAAAGAATTGATGAAGATATTGCTAGATTAAAAACTGCTATAGCACGATCCGAAGAAAAGATTATAACTATAGGAGAAAATGCTTTTGCTAATAATGATGCTATACAAGAACAACTAGATAAAGAACAACTTCGTATCAACAATGCATATGCCAGAGTTGAACCACAAATTAATGAACAATTAGCAATTATTGAAACCGAAAATTCTAATCGCCAGAAGAGAATTGCATCTTTTGAAGCGGATATTGAAAGTCTTGATAATGAATTAATTCGATTGGTTGCATTAACTAATCAGTATAGAAAAGAATTAAATAATGCTGATGTTTCTAGCATTGAAGAAAAAACTGCGCCATATTTAAGCCAAATAGAATTGCTTAATAATGAATTAAAAACAATAAACGAAACTGCTGCTGGATACGAAGAAAAACTATCAACATTAAAAATTGATAATAGTTCAGCAGAACTTATTGCAATTCAAATAGCAAAAATTGAAGATCAAATTATTATAGTAACAAATAATCTACAGAGTAAAGATAAAGATAAAATACAGCAAGGCCAAGCAGTGATTGGTGTTACCTCTGATGGGCTATTTGGTAATAATACTAGAAATGCTTATAATATTTGGATAGAATCTCAGCGAGAAAGAATTATTGAATTACAAAATCAAATTTTAGATTTAAGATCAATTGCACAAACAGCGTTAGATAATGAAAAACAGCGGCTAGCCAATTTGATTAATGACTTGAGAGGAAATCAGTCGATATCAATAAATAACTCAAAACAAGAAGCATTAGATATTATTAGCAATATCAGAAAAGATTCTAGTAAAGAATTAAATAATATTCAAAATGATATACAAGCAAAAATTGATAATATTGAAAATACGCTTGTTATTCAGAATAGGGATAAAAGAGTTATAGCCCAAAATACAATTAAAGAATTACAAAACACAGAAAGTGCTAAAATTAATGAAGCCCGTGTTAAAATAGACCAAATACGAGAGACTGTAAATGCCCAAATATTAGCAAGTCAAAATTTAATTGTTAGCTTAAGAAATAGTTTATCAATTGGAATTACTACTGATAATACTAATGCAATTACAATTGAAGAAGCTGCTATTATCGCAAAAAATTCCGAAATAGAATCTTTATATGTGGAAAAATTTAATTTAGAATCTGAATACCGTAAATACGAAACTGAAGTTGGACCAGTAAAATATATTGCAGAATTCATTTATAGAGAAGATGCAACCGAAGATTTATTAGAAGAAGCTGTCAGATGGGTAATAATTATTATTATTTCTGTATTTGATCCACTTGCAGTTTTACTATTAATTGCTGCAAATATGGGATTCAAAAAATATAAAAATTCCACTAAACCAAAAACTGTAAAAAAAGAAGAAACTGTTTATTATGAAAATGCTGATGAAGTTACAATAGATAAGAGTAGAATACTTACTTTATAAGGACAGAAAAATGATAAGAAATATGTCAAAATATGAACAAGCATTATTATTTGCAAAGCTTTCAAAAATTGCATATATGAAGCCCACTAAAGCTAAGATTGAAAGTAAAAAATTGGGCTTTTATTTTGCTGAATTTTATAATGCTGATGGAGCACAAGCTTATCGTTTTCAAAGTGCTGATGATACTGTTATTGCTTGTCGTGGCACAGAACCAACTGAATTAAATGATTTAAAAGCAGATTTAAATGCATGGCCAGTAAAATCGGAATCTAAAAGTAGAGTTCATGCTGGATTTAAATCGGAAGCAGATGATTTATGGCCATTACTAGAATCTAAACTTAGAGTGGGCGCGGTTAAAAATAGAGATCTTTGGTTTACTGGGCATAGCTTAGGGGCTGGCATGACTACCATTATGGCTTCAAGATGTTTTAATGCAGCACACTTATCCGATCCTATGGCAATTTTTACCTTTGGCTCCCCACGAGTTGGATTAAAGGGCTATACTAAAAATTTGCAAACCCCACATATGAGATGGGTAAATAATAATGATATTGTTTGCCGGGTTCCATTAGCAATTATGGGATATAAGCACCATGGCACAGAATGTTATTTTGACGCCGAAGGCGTTGAACGTAAAAGCAATCTTTTATTTAAATTAAAAGAATTTTTGGATGGTATTTGGACATCCGGAGCAGCCGATCCACTAACTGATCATTCAATTGATGGATATATAAGTAATATAGAAGCTAACTTGAAAAACAATTTATAAAATTGAAAAGGATATAAACCATGAGTTTTGAATTACAAAAAGAACAACTTGCACAGCTAATTCCCGGTAATAAAGATATTGATTCTTGGTATGAAGCGTTAGTTGCTATAATGCCCAAATATGATATTACTACTGAACGACGGGCTGCGCATTTTATTTCTCAGTGTGCACATGAATCTAATAATTTCCGCTCATTATCAGAAAATTTAAACTATAGTGAAAAAGCGCTCAACGCAGTGTTTGGACGTTATTTTGGCTCAGCTCCACATAAACGCAATGCTGCTGATTATGCTCGTAATCCCGAAAAAATTGCTAATTATGTTTATATGGATGAATTCCGCAAATATAAAATGGGCAATGTTAATGAAGGTGATGGTTGGTTATTTCGGGGTCGTGGGCTTAAGCAATTAACTGGTCGCGAAAATTATACCAAATTTGGCCGTAGCATTGGCATTAGTGCAGAAGAAGCTGCAATCTATGTAGCAACACCTAAGGGCGCTGTAGAGTCAGCGTGCTGGTTCTGGGATGCCAATAACCTCAATGCTATTGCAGATACTGATGACGTTGTGAAAATGACAAAAAAAATTAACGGCGGAAATATTGGTCTTGCGGATCGTCAAAGCAGATATTCAAAAGCAATGGAAGTGTTTGGTAATCCGGTTTCACTTAGCGAAGATGCTGGTGATGATGATTTTGATGTAGATGATATCGGTGTGCTACGTAAAGGTTGCAAGGGCGCAGGTGTTGGAATGATGCAAGAAGCTTTGGGTATTAGTGCGGATGGCGTATTTGGTCCAGGCACTGAGCGCGCATTAAAAGAATGGCAAGCCGCAAATGGCTTAACTGCTGATGGTATTGCTGGTCCAGCCACTTTAGCAGTACTCTTATAATAGTAAAGTGGCCTGCAGAAATTGTGGGTCACTTTATTTTCATAAAAGTGAAATTAACTGTTTACATCCTGTATTTTATTTGTTATAATAAATTAAATCATATGAGGAAATTGCTATGAAAAAATCACTTATACCATTGGCTGTTATAGCCAGTCTTGCAAGTACTGCGGCATTTGCAGTAACACGTTCAGCTAAAGTCTGGCATGTTGAAAAAATTACTCAAGTGCAAACATCATATCAAAACCAAAAACAATGCTCATTACAAAATGTTCCAGTTTATCGCAATATTGAGTCTGGATCTAATAGCGGAGATGTTCTTGCTGGAATGATTCTTGGTGGATTGCTTGGTAAAGGTGTTAGCGGAAATGATAAAGGTGCCGCGGCCGGAGCAATTTTTGGCGCTGTTATTGCTGCAGATAAAACCAGTAATAAACGGGTTGTATCTGGATATCGTTCAGAAACTGTATGTACTACAGTTAATGTTCCGGTAGAAACTCAATCATATACATATATTATTCATTGGAAGCGCCAGAATTTGCGTGGCTATATTTATTCAGATTCTTTTTATTCTGTTGGTGATACTGTCTATGTGGACGTTCCATATGGTCAATAAAGAACCCAGAGAATCTTATTACGCGTATATAATGCGTAAATACAGAGAAGAAGATGAAAAGGCTAAAAATAATGAATGATTTATTTGATTTCGGATTTACTGCTGTTGACGAAGACGAATTGCAGGCAGTACAAGAATTGCAGGCGACCACCCAATCAGTATCAGCTAACGCACAAAGTACACAAGAAAAATTAGACGCATTATATAATGCAATTATTCCGCTTTTAAATAATTTAAAAGCAAATCCCGAAAAAGAATATATTCTTTGGCCTAATAGATTGGCAAAAGTTGAAGCATTTGAAACAAAATTAACCGGAATTTATAAAGCATGAAAAAATATAATAGAGATTATATTATAAGCGATGAGAACTGTGCTCGGCTTGAAAGTGGCGAAATTAAAGTAAAATGCCAATGGATGGAAAATAACCGTATTTTAGTTAATCCGGATGGTGGAGTATTGCCATGTTGTTATCTTGGTAATAGTGAATACCGTACCCAATTTGCGGATTGGCAAGTCGGGCATCTTATGAATGAGTATAAAAAAAATGCTCATGATTTAAATATTAAAAACAAACCACTCGAAGAAATTGTTGAACATGAGTGGTTTACTAAAACACTTCCAGAATCATGGAAAAATGGTGAAAACGTTGCTGAGCAATGTATTCGCTTTTGTCTTTTTGACGAAGAAAAATAATATGAGTTTTATATGTTTTGAAAATATGGCCGAAGGTAGAGTTGGAGATAAGATATATCTTAATTCTGACCATATTATGGCAATTTATACTGATAATGTTGAAAATATGTCATGTACCAGAATTTTTACCTCAAATGGATCAACATATCATATAGCCGAAAGCCAAGAATTAGTAGTAAAATTACTTAATGGATTAACTTAATTATGATTAGAGCAATTCTAGCCCACGATAAACATTGGGGAATTGGCAAAAATAATGATTTGCCGTGGCCTAAAAATAGTGAAGATTTAAAATGGTTTAAAGAATCCACTAATGGTTCTACTGTTGTTATGGGTAGGTCTACTTGGGAAAGTTTACCATTTAAACCGCTATCTAATAGACATAACATAGTAGTGTCCTCTAAAATGAAAATACAGTACGGTGTAGAAATTATACGCCCGGATATTTACAAATCAAGAATGAATACAATATCTCAATATGAAGATGTTTGGATTATTGGTGGATCACAACTAGTAAATAGTTCATTAGATATTATTGATGAGTTATGGCTAAATAATGTTGGCAAAAATTATAATTGTGATGTTCATTTACCAAAAGCAGAAATTTTTAAATTATTTGAACCTCGAAAAATCAGTATTACACCATTCGGAACAATTACCAAATGGGCAAAAAAGTAATATGTCTCTTGAACAATTTATGCACAATACTCCCAAACAAAAAACTGAAATTGAATTTCAAACTTGGTTGCGTATTAAATTAAGCATTGCTGCATATGCTTATGAATTTAAAAATTCTGAAATTATGTCAGATGCAGAATTTGATAAAAAATGTTTACAAGTAGATACTTCAATAAAAACTACTAATAAAAAATTAGATACATTTTTTAAAAAAGAATTTAATGCTAGTACCGGTCAATGGATTCATAAACATCCCGAGCTAGATAAAATTAAAAAATTATATAAAACATATTACTGATACAAAAATGTCTCAGTTAAAATAAAATACAAATAAAATGTATTTTAGTGTTTACATTCCTGTTTTTGCATGTTATATTCTATGTAACATATAGAGGAATTACTATGATTACTATTCACCAAATACAGCTCACTCCAACAGAAATTGATGCAATAAATCGCAACGAGACTGTTCCAAAGTTTGATGCCAAAATGCAGTTGCAATTTGGTGATGCCGAACGGGTTCAAGCTAATTATTTCTCAGAGTTTTATACTGCGGCATATGAAGTTGAAACAGAAAATCTTGAAGAAGCATTTGAATGGACTAATCTTTGGAACAATCAGCGGTATGTTGATGTTTTAGGTGATAACGGAACATCTTCTTCGGTTGGTGATATTTTTGAATTAAATGGAGAATTTTTCTTATGTGCCGGTATGGGATTTAAAAAAATTGAAGGAATATAATTATGACCAAGTATGAAGTTAAAGCTTATGCCAAAGAAAACGGTAATTATGAAATGATTGAATGGGCAACTGGAATTTCTGCCACTTCAGTTCAACATTATTATAATAGGTTGCAAAACCCAAATGAAAAGTTTTCAATGATTAATGTAATACGTATGGAAGAAAAAAGCTTTGCTGCGAATGCAATTGCGGTCAAAACGGAGGTCTATGCGCGCAATTTTTGAAAAACTTTTTTACAATAAATGAAAATAGTTAAAGGGTATATATTATGAAGAAAGAATTATACACTTATAATGGTGTTGAATTTGATCTTACGTGGTCGGATAGTAATGAGATGATTCGTCATGGTGGCCCATTTGATCGGGGTGGCGCTGATAGTTATTATCATCGCGCATATAATCCACATTGGTGGCCATATGGTACTAATAATGGTGAATGTATTACGTGGCATAATATGTCAAATGACGAAATCTTACAATATACTGCTGGTTATGAACGTAATGAAGAACTCGGAGATAAAAAAGATTGGGGTTAATTGAAATTAATTTCGATTAATTGCATTTTAGGGGTTTACATTCCCTTTCTTATATGCTATAAAGATGTATAAATGAAACTAACTAAGGAACTTATAACATGATCGCAAAAACTCAAGCAGAGCGGATTGACCTTATTAAGCAAATTGCTACTCGTCGTAAAGAAGCCGTTGCGCGCGCAGCTCGCATGGAAATTATTAAGAAAAAATCTGCGGCCGCTCGTCGTGCTATGCTAAATGCTCGGGCTGTACGTACAGAATCAAGTCTTGAAAAAGAAATAAATAAACCAACTATTAATATTAATCAATATACAGATGCACCGAAATATGCAAAAGAATATTATGGTGAAGTTTTGTATGAAACAACAAGGTTTGACAATGACTGGGATTAATCCAAAACATCTTGAAATAAAAATGTATGCTATAAATGATCTTGTGTCTTCACTGAGGCACGAGGTCGATTTACTTAATGCCGAAATTAATACAATAAAAACATTAATTAAAGAAAAACGTGACGATGTTTAGTATTGAAGAAGAATTTGATGCAAGTGTTATTACTATTGTTGATAATGATGCAAAATATGAAGATTTTCAAATTATAGTTAGTGATGATGTAGTTTTTTTCCGTCAATGGAATGAAATCTATAATCGTCATGAAGTAATCCAAATATCTCCGCATATGTTTAATGAATTATTTGTTTCGATGAATCATACCGAAGGATTGTATTTAACATCACCTAAAAACGTTAATAAATAACAGTATTGATGCATTATAAGGAAATAATATTATGCCAACATATAGCGATATTTTAAAAAACAATAAACTCCAGGTATTTTTAGATATTTCTACATTTTGTAATGCGGGTTGCCCGCAATGCCATAGAGTTGATAATAAAAGTGGTGGATTAGGTAAAATTGATTGGCTACCACTTGTACAATGGACGCTAGATGAATTTAAAGCTGCATATCCACCGCATATTATTTCTATGATTAATGTATGGGAAATTTGTGGCACATGGGGTGATCCCTTTATGGCAAAAGACATTGCTAAAATAATACAATATATTTATGAATGTAAGACTGACGCTAATATTAGAATTGATACCAATGGCAGTTTAAGAAGTGTTATATGGTGGAAAGAACTTGGTCTTATAGCTAAAAAATATGTTGGTCGCCATCCATTGCGGATTAGTTTTGCAATCGAGGGCGTTAATCAAGAAATGCAAAATATGTATAGACGCAAAACAATTTTATCCAAAATTTTAGCTAATATGCAAGCATTAGCTGAGGCTGGCGGTAAAGCAGTTGAAATTGATCATAAAACAGTTATTCACAAACATAACCAGGATCATCTTGACGATATTGCATTATTGTCTGAAGAGTATGGTGCTACAACCCATACGTATATTGAATCTAACCGCTTTGAAAATGGTACAGAATATCCTTTTATTGATGAACATGGCAATCCCGCCGTATTAGAACAAGCCTCGAACTATGCTATGCCAACAATTGGTATTCATGGTGTGCGCGGTGTAACCGGCGGAGATTGGAAAAATCGAGATAGATTTGCAAAACTTAGACAAGAAATTTCTGAAATAGATGTATCAGCGGAATAACAATTAATATGAAAAAACTAATTTTTAGCATATATTATGATGATGCTAATAATCCAGATAGACGCATGCATAATTATGTCGAATTATTGCAAAATAATCATAAAGAATACGCTAACTGCATTGATGCAGAATACATTTCAGTAATACCCGGGGATGATTTCAAAGAATTTTGTAATGAATTAACCCTTCTTGGAATGTACGAAGATGTATATCAAGCATTACAGCATTATAAGCACAAACTAATATATGATTTTAGTGCCATTTATGATTATATTTTATACATAGATTTGGATATTTTTATACAAAATAAGAAAAATATTTTTGATTTTATAGATGAAAATAGCGAAACTGTTTATGTGCATGGATTTGAAGATGATTTAGCATCAAATGTACAATCATTAATTAAAACTGGCACACTTTCATATATTCCAAATAAAAGAAGTATTTCTACTAAAAAAGCATTAATGAATACTTTGTGTAAAACTCTCCATAGAAGTAATGATCAATATCCAAAATATGTAATTAATACTGGGGTTATACTTTTAAATAAAAAAACTATACAAAAACTAAATTATATGAAAAATTTAAAAGAAACAAAACGTTTAATTGACATATCAAAAAATAGTAATTTGATGGAACATTATGCGGATTATATCATAATAAATTATAGCTATAATAATGAGTCAATTTTTTCTTTTCTTTTACATAAATATTTTATAGATATTATTTTCATAGGAGAAACATGGAATTATCCATATAATCATAGAAATATGAATAACCCTATACCATCCCATTGCAACTTCATTCATTTAATTAATAAAAAATTTGAAACAGTTTTTAATAAGGAGTCTACATGTTAGATATTAATTTTTCTATGGATATATCAGTATTTTTCTTAGCTTTAATTACTATAGGTCTTGCAGCATTTACTGGATATGTTTGGGCCAAAAGAGATCAGAGCGATAATATTGAAGAAATTATTAATAACACAATTATTTATTTAGCAAGTAATAATTGTATCAAATATACCCGTGATGCCTATGGTGAGATTGATGAAATCATGGCGTTAGATGATGATGAAAATAAAATAAAATAAACGTTTACATTTTATTTAAATTATGTTATTATATATTATGAACAAAATAAATGAGGGTTTATTATGGCTAAAAAAGCAAAAGTTAAAAAAGTATATTCGCGTAAAGCTAGTACTGGAATTGCAGCCGCACCGGTAGACACCTTTCATAATTTTAATGAATATCTTCGCTGTGAAGTAGATAAAAAAGAAATCATTTATACAGTTAAACGGTATTTGAAAGAAAATTTGTCTAAAGAAGATTATAAACTCGCAATGAAAGCGCCAGAATGGTCATTTAATAATACTGCATTAGCTGCAACTATCGCCTGGCAATCCGCTAATAGAGAGCTTCCTTTAAAATGGAATGCCACTAAACTATTTGAAAAATATTTGGCAGACTATGTAAATCGCGGCACAAAAGCTATATCTAACGAATCAGATAGCGGTTCAATACCAATCACTAAAAAAACTATTAGTGAGATTTTAAAAGAAAAAACATCGGACTTTATTGCAGATATTGAGGCAGTGGTTGATGATTGGGAAACCCAATCCGAATATTCATTATTTACTCAATTAAAAGCTGCTGATGCTGCAGGCATTACTGCAAAACATATATTAGATTATTATACTCCTCAAAAAGAAGAAATTGCTGAACTTGTTAATAAAAAAAGCGAAGATTTAGTTGAGGCTTATTCTTATATGCCAGTTAAAACCCGGAAAAAATATTTAGAATTTTTTACAACTCTTGTTGATGATGCAGAAAAGTATTTAGCTTCAAAGAAAGCAACACGTAAAGCCCGAAAGCCAAAAGTAAAATCTGCATATAAACAAGTAGAAAAACTAACCTATCAAAAAGAAGATACTACCTTTAAAATATCTTCAATTGATCCTTCAATGATAGTTGGGGCAAGACGCATATATGTATTTAATACTAAATATAAAAAACTAACCGAATTAGTTTCAGATAGACCTAATGGATTTGAAGTATCTGGTTCTACAATCCGTGGAATTGATGTTGAGCTTTCACGCTGTACAACATTGCGTAAACCAGCCGAATTCTTAAATATTGTTTTAAAGAAAACTATTAATCAGATTAATAAAGAATGGTCTAATTTAACTACCAAAAATAGTGCGGCAAATGGCCGTATGAATAATGCAACACTTATATTGAGGGCTTTAGATAAATGATTGATAAACCAATTATTGATAAAGAATTTATGAATAAATCTAAATTTACTAAAATTATTGAAAAGCATGCAATTCAAAAAAAATTAACTTGGATTGATGCTATTGTAGAAGCTTGTAAAGAAACAGGCATTGACCCAGAAGATGTAAAAAAATATATCTCACCGGTTATTAAAGAAAAAGTAGAAGCTGAAGCACAATCTTTAAACTTTTTACCAAAACAAAACGCACTTATCTTTGAATAATTATAAATAAAGCGTGTACATTGTGACACAAACATACTATAATAATACAGTTAATACTACAGACATATGGAGAAATATTAATGTCATTCGCATCACTAAAACGTAATACCTCAAATATCACTAAACTAGTCGCGGCAGCCGAAGCTGTTGGTGGTGGCCAATCAAATAACAAATATACAGACGATCGTATTTGGAAACCAACAGTAGATAAAGCAAATAATGGATATGCTATTATCCGCTTTCTTCCGGCGGCTGAGGGTACAGACCTTCCGTGGGTTCGCTATTGGGATCATGGATTCAAGGGCCCGACAGGTAAATGGTATATTGAAAAATCTCTTACTTCAATTGGCCAAAACGATCCGGTAGGTGAACTCAATTCGCGTTTGTGGAATACTGGTTTAGAAGCGGATAAAGAAACTGCTCGTAAACAAAAGCGGCGGCTTCATTATGTATCAAACATCTATGTTGTAAGTGATCCAGGCAATCCTGCCAATGAAGGCAAAGTATTTCTATATCAATATGGTAAAAAAATCTTTGATAAATTGATGGATGCTATGCAACCGGAATTTGATGATGAAGATCCAATTAATCCATTTGATTTTTGGACTGGCGCAAATTTCAAGCTTAAAATCCGTGATGTTGAAGGTTATCGTAATTACGATAAATCCGAATTTTCACGGCAAGAGCCATTGTCCCAAGATGATGATGAGCTAGAGGCAATTTATAATAAGATTCACGGCTTGGCTGAATTTACTGATCCGTCATCATATAAAACTTATAATGAATTGAGTGCTAAACTTACATCAGTATTAGGAGAAGCTAATGCAACAATGGGTACACCGAGCTTAGCACAAGAAGCAAGTCTTGGTGAAGAAGCAACAGCGCCAACTTATAAAGCTGCTGCAGAAGAAACCATTAATGCAGCTGATATTTCACTAGATACAGTAACGTCAACAGAGGATGATGACACTATGTCATATTTTTCAAAGTTGATGAGTGATTAAATGGGCACTACTTTATCGGATCTATCTATTGAGCTAGACCCTGATGCAGTAAGTGTTGTATGACTAACACTAGTTGAACTATTATCAATATTATTTGGAACAGCAGGCATTATTACAGTAGTATTTGCCTGCTGTTTTACTTCATCAAAAGTTCCCTGGGCTTCTTGTAACCTTTGTGATAAATTGGTTTGATCATTTGAAAGATTTGCCGATATTTTTTGCTGGGCTACATTTATAATTATTTCATTAGAAGATATCACAGGTTTAGTTATAGTTACTTTTTTTACTAATTCTTT
>Ga0206128_1000052_pt1 | contig 137525 bp, 133 predicted proteins | sample Helgoland_Spring_7_FD_148601 | JGI IMG/M metagenome (GOLD analysis project Ga0206128, IMG submission 148601) | Pelagic subsurface seawater microbial communities from Kabeltonne, Helgoland, North Sea - Helgoland_Spring_Bloom_20160426_1 | ecosystem: Environmental > Aquatic > Marine > Epipelagic ... | reverse complement strand
TCCTGTAGGGTATTGTGGCAGCTATCTAATAGCCTTGCAAAATCTTCACCTATAGGCCTGTCCCCGTCTTCGAATTTACCTTTTAATTCGTCTAAATTTGTGTGCTCAAATGTCATAACTTACATAATTATTTATGACATTCATTCAGAATATATAGCAACTTGAAACTTAATCAGTATTATTCGGTGGGCAATCATGATCGACCATCTCTTTTACTAGTTGATCAAATGAATATTGAGGCTCCCAACCTAGTTCTGTTCTGGCTTTTGTTGAGTCTCCTAACAGTTCTTCAACTTCAGCTGGTCGAAAGTATTTATCTGAGATATGTATCAACTCTCTACCGTTATTATAATCATACCCGATCTCATCTACTCCAGTGCCTTTCCATCGAATGTCAAAACCTCTCATAGAGAAGCTTTTCTCGATAAACTCTCTAACTGAATGAAATTCATTAGTTGACAGCACATAATCATCTGGTTTGTCAGCTTGTAATATACGCCACATGCCTTCAACATAATCCTTAGCATGCCCCCAGTCTCGCTTGGCATCAATATTACCCATCACTAACTTATCACGCTCACCAGTCAATATCATGTTCAACCCTCTAGTGACCTTACGAGTCACAAATGTTGGACCTCTTCTGGGACTCTCATGATTGAATAAAATACCATTAGCGGCGAACATGTCGTATGACTCTCTGTAATTTTTGGTTATCCAATATCCATACAGTTTAGCAACACCATAAGGAGATCTAGGATAAAATGGCGTGGTTTCTTTTTGAGGTACCTCTTGAACCAGTCCGTATAGTTCTGATGTAGCTGCTTGATAAAATCTTGTGACATCCATCAGTCCGGTAGACCTCACAGCCTCTAACAATCTTAGCACACCAGTACCGTCAGCGTTCGCTGTATACTCAGGCATGTCAAAACTCACCTTGACGTGGCTCATAGCAGCTAGATTGTATATCTCTAACCGGTTCATATCTGGATATGTAGTTTTTATTTCATACAATATGTTGACAAGATTGATACCATCAGTCATGTCACCGTATCTGAGAAACAATTTCTTGTTCGAGTAAAGATGTTCTATGCGTTGTGTGTTTATATCTGATGCGCGTCTTGCTACTCCCCACACATCATAACCCTTATCTAATAATAATTCTGCTAGATAAGAGCCGTCTTGTCCATTGACTCCTGTTATAAGTGCTATTTTCATAAAATTATCTGTTGTAATCGTCCTGCACACGGACAATATCATCCTCACCAAAATACGTACCTGTCTGTACCTCAACAAGTATCATCATCTCATCAGTTTCTGGATTGGCCATCCGATGCTTTGCTCCTAATGGAATCAGCACAGTCTCGCCTGGTTTGTAGTCATTAGTCTCGTCGTCGATTGTTATACGTGCCACACCACTAACCACAGTCCATGCTTCTTGTCTCTTGTGATGGTACTGGTAACTCAATCGTTGACCAGGCTTTACATAAATTCTCTTAACCTTACAGTAGTCTGTATCTAGTAAGATCTCGTAGTTACCCCATGGGCGGATAGATTCATCTGTGTTGTTATTCATAGTCTTAAATTTGGGTACTCATGTTTGAAATACTTAACGGTCTCAGCTATACCTTCCTCGATTTTCATAAATTCAAAATCCGGGAACAACTCCATTAGTTTGGAGTTATCAGCTGTCTTCTTGTATTGACCATCACTAAAGCTATCATTGAATATCATACGGTCTTCGTAGTCAAACGCTCTAGCGATGTAACGAGCCACATCACCAATCGCGACTTCCTCACGAGGTGCCAGTATTATACTTTCTTGCATTAGTTTGTATACTGATTTTAGTATCAATCTACCTAGGTCCTTTGAGTATATAAACTGACGCAACGGCTTACCTGTACCATACACTTCAAAATCAGTACCATTTTTAACAGCGAAAAAGCATTTGTGGATCAATGCGGGTATCACATGTCCATCCTCTAATGAGAAATTGTCACCTTCTCCGTATATGTTCGTAGGTATTATGCACGAATAATTCACATCATGCTGAGCGCTATATGCGTCACATTGAACCTTGATCATTCTTTTTGCATACGCATATGCGTCATTTGATGTGTGTGGTGCTCCATCATGAAGCATGGTCTCGTTGATAGGATATGTTGTGTTGTCAGGAAAGATGCATGTTGATAAAGTACCTATCAAGTTCTTGATATCATTTGAGAATGCAGCTTTTATCACGTTGAGATTCATTTGAATATTATCATCAAACATCTCCACTTTTTGGTTCATGTTCTTGTACAACCCACCAACATTTGCAGCCAAGTGAATAATACATTCTGGTTCTTCGTTCCAGAAATATTCCAACACTTGATCGTAATCAAGCAAGTTACAATCCTTCGAAGACATATAAGATATATCAAGCTCTGGAAATTCACTTGCGATTGATTTAATTCCGGTTCCTACCAAACCAGTACCACCTGTTATTAACAATTTCATCGTTTTAATTTATCACTAGTTTCAAGTTTAGCTATAACTTGTTTTACTGCCATCCACATATCCAAGTATCTGTATGTGGCTAATCGGCCTAAGAATATAGTATTCTTATCTGCTTCGGCGGCTTGTAAATATTTCTTATATACCTCTGGACCTTCTCCGAATGTCTTTGGGTAAATTGGATCATTGACACCTGGTTGATATTCCTCTGGATGATCACGTGTATGAATAGTGTGAGTCACATCCTCCTTGAGATACACACTGTTGTCCATAGTACGGTTGAAAGGCTTGGTGTTACATTCGTTAATAACTGATCCTTTGTCCCATGTGTACATCGGGTCTCGTTTTACGCGTGTGTGTTCAAATCTAAGGGAACGATAAGGGAGATGACCGTATGCTAAGTCGAAATACTCAGATATCTTTCCGGTCCAAACTGTAAGGTCCCCTTTGATACGTTTGCGTAAATCACGATCTACACCAACGTTAACCTTGATACCATCTAACATATTATTAAACATGGTAGTATATCCTTTCTCTGGTATACCTTGATATGTGTCAGTGAAGTATCGGTCGTCGAAATTGTCACGTTTGTTAGGTACTCTGCCGCTTATACTCTTGGGTAATTCCTCCCATGGTATGCCCCAATGACGTTCGGAATAATCACGGAATAACAACTCTTGTATCTCTTTAGGTGACAGATCACGTCCGAGTTCTTGTTCTGTCTTTTTACTGAATGGAATGCTCAATAATCCTTCCTTGGTGTTCGCTCTGACACGGTGCTGATAGTCGTTAAATTTTGTGTACCGGTTTAAAAAGTCCCATACCTCTTTATCGTTGGTATGGAAGATATGCGAACCATACTCATGTACTGTGCAACCATCCTCATTCTTTTTATCAAAACAATTGCCAGCAACATGAGACCTAGTCTCAAATATCTCAACATCATGTCCTTGTTCTTTAAATAAGATCGCCGCGACTGTGCCGCTCATCCCGCATCCAAATATATTTACCTTCATTATTAAATTACTGCTCTACCACTATCCGACTTCCAATCGCGTTCAGGCCGGTCATGATGTTCATTTCGTTCGATTGATGCTTTTATTATATATGACTCTAAACCGTTCGCTTCAAACTCATGCGCTAATGCGTTCATATCCTTTGGAAAGCATGTACCTCCATATCCTCTCTTTCCGTCGTGACCAGGCACGCGGGTGTGGTTGTTACCAATTCGAGGATCACCACCACAGAATTTGATGATATTATTATAATCAATACCAATTGTGTCACATAACTCGCTAACTTCATTGAAGAAGCTTATCTTGGTCGCTAGAAAACAATTAGCGGTATACTTCATCATCTCAGCTTCACTAGGTGTGTATTGTTCAGTCACACAGCTATCGATACATCCTCGATCTTTCGCTAGTTTGAACATGGTTGTCATCAATTCGAATAGTATATTATCATTTGTACCGATAATCCACTTTGTTGTTCGTATAAAATCAGTCTTCCAATATCTCTCTGTCAAGAACTCTGGCATGAAACTAACACCTAATCGAGCACATGTACCAGGAGGTACTGTTGATCTTATTACTATGTGCTGTTCATTATCAATCCTACGTACGTCGCTAACTACACTCTCAACGATATCAGTATGACATCTACCATCTTTATCCATCGGTGTAGGTACTGCTATAAAGACTATTTCAGACTGTTTAACAAAATCTTCGAATGTTATGTCAACTGGTACCCTCTTGCTCTCGTCAGTGTCCCATACGATTATATCCACTCCTGGGCTTAATTGACTCATCGCGTTTCCAACGAATCCTGCTCCAATAACTCCGACTTTCATTACGATAATTTAGTTCCAGTTAAGTTAATCTCAACTCCAGTGGGTGATATAGATAACTTTAATTTTGTCGAGTTGTGGACTAAAAACTTATCGGTGCTTAACTTCCAGAGATCCTTATTGGCACTCAACCTCACTTTACCGGAAGCTTCTCCGGAGAGATACAAATCATCTAGATCATCTGCTATCAACTTTACATGACATTCATTATCTCCTTGAGGTACCATTTCCCAAATATACCCATTAACCATCCAGTAGAATTCTCTAAAATTCCTACACTCCGGTAAACTGTCATCATTAACAACCCGGGCGGTAGTAGGGTCATTCTCACACTCATCCTGATTACCACGATCAATTGAAATAGGTACGATTAGATTATTTGTATTGCTCAGATCCTCTACGGTCCATGTATCTTCTCCACCGTTTGTAAAGAAGTATAAAGTCTTGTCAGGATTACGATCATCTGCAACTAAATTGAATCCAGGGTGATGAGGAGTCTCTATCTGTGCTTCATCTGTACCTATGTTATTGATCTTGACGTATTGTTTTTTATAGTTCTGTTGGAACCACTTCTTAACAGGAAATGTCATGAACCGTTCAGCCTTATTACCTGGTTGAGATGTTTTAAATATCTCTGTGCAATCCTGTATTTGTAGGTTTCCTTTCTCTTTATCATCTAGATTAAATACCATTGGCTTGTCACTAGCTGACAACTCTGCCTTATACCAGTACACTCCTGTTCCTACTCGTTCTTTCTGCCCGGGTTTATCCTCGATAAACTTAACTCTCTCTGTCTTGACCCAATCTAAATTGATATATTTATCAGTCCTGTTGTTCTTGATAGTTATACTATTTTCACCACTCCAGTATCTAGCCAAATATATATCATCAGACTTGAGTGTCAGTGATTGTCCTTCTGGTTGGGTGATACTCTTGTTAGTACGTACTGTGTCGTTACTGTAGTATTTATCCGCCAACTCCTTGTACATTTTGTATGTACCTAACTCCTCCATTACTGGTTCTTGAACTCCGTATGTGTGATGAGCGCACGTAAAATCACCAATCAACATGTTAGGGCGGTCTGTTTGTTGTCCTATCTTACTGCTACTAACATACTCATCTTGCGTGTCAATCTTGCTGATAATGTCTCTATCACTTCCCAACATGAATATCATATTAATACTCACTCTTGCTGTGAAGTATGGATTTGAGTTTAAGGCATATTTACTAATATTACTCTCATCTGCTATTAAGTCTCGTGTGAACTGTTCATGACACCCGCATGCAATTTCCGGGTGAGAAAACAAGGGACCTGTTAGTCCACTTGTAGGGTAATTGTCTAGTACATCATTACCTTCAAACGTCCATATCCCTTTGCGTTGCTGATGAAAAGCACATATACCATTATTAATAGTATTACCATGCATCAGGAACGGGTGTTTGTTTTTAAATCTTACCTCTGCTGCAGCTCTAATAGTCTCTACGTCAAAGTATGTAGTGTCATCATCACACTTTATAATTACATCATTGTCACTAAATTGACTACAGAACTCATAGAATGGTGCCCAACTACCGATTGTGTCCATAGCCGTGTTATCGTCTAACTGTTTCCTCCGGATCTCCCTATTCACAACGTGGACTCGCTCTGGATATAATTCATTGAGTCGTTGTTGTTCGCTAAATATATATTCGTGATCCTTATGATTACGAGTCATATCTATCATATAATAATTATCAATAGCATTTATCTTGAGCGCTTCTTCCACGTATACAAGTAATATCTTAACATTATTCTTTCGTCCCATAAAGGTGCATAAATTGACAATCATCTCTTCTTCCATATATACATATATTTATATGTAATTAGGTGCGCGTAATGAGTTTCTCATTAATTAATTCCTTGATCATGAAACCCTTAAGGCCTTCATACCACCAATCAGTACTATAACTGGATGTAGTTGATCTGTAGTGTGTGTTTTGGCTGTTGTCATTATATAAACTCTCATCACATTTAATATTGATTCCGTATTTTTGAAACGTATCACCTATATTGTTACCCACATCCTTAAAATCTATAACTTCGTCGACCTGCAATCGATCACCATCGTAGTAATATCCATAGTTGAGAAATCTACATTGACCTTCACTAGCTTGATGTTTCTGAAAAGGTTCTAATCGAATGCATATATCAGAAGTGTTTAGATAAGGAAAAGGTCCGAGCTTGTTATTGATGATCAACGGGCTATTATCGACTTCATATATTCTGAGATTTAAATCACGCGCGGTGTTCTTATATAATGATCTCTCTTTTTCGACTCCAATCGGACCATACGTATCATGATCCATGAGATTCATAACCGGTGAGGATAGTTGCATGAGTGTAAGCTCCTCGAAATAGGTTCGTATCTCTTCTGGATATAGATCAAGTAGACTGTTCTGTAGCATGTCTTTAATCTCTGGACCTTTCAATTGAGAACGATAACCCGGGCTGGGCTGGAATAGACCGGGTTTTATGAGAATATTATTAAGGAAATGAAATAGTGATACTAGTCTATCGTAAGGATCTCTCTCAATAGTGATCTTTGTATAATTGCTCCATATATCATCACCTACTATTTCCTTGATCATAAACCACGGGAGATGGTTTCCGTAAACTTCAACATACTCGTGAGCACTCTTGCCGGTGGATTCAAATTTCTTATCTACATTGAGTTTCGTATCCTCATTGACGTCACTAGATGAATCACCTGCCATAACATCATCTGTCCCTAGATGTGGTTTGATAAACTTCATAAACGTCTGTGTTGACGTCTTGTGTGTCTTAATGAATATAAATTTATGTTTGTGTGATACTATCATTTCAGTTAAAGTCGAAGTTGTATTTAGTTAAATGTATTGAGCCACCTTCCTGTCCTAAGTGATCTACATGTGTATTGAGTTTTATCTTTTTTTTGAAATCACCCTTTAATATATCGTTACGGAACCAAACATCAGTCTTCGCTGCATCTGGCCAGTCATCATAAAACACTCTGTTAGATTCTATTGACGGTCTGTACATTTGAAAATATCCCCATCCAGCGGTGGAGTAGTTCTTAAATGTTTTTTGCTGTTTGTATAATGTATATGATGTGTAATCACGACGCTCGTTAGGTACATATAAAACATCATTAATATAATCCATGCTAGTCGTCGCGGTTTTGAATTCAGGTGGGAGAACTATATCACAATCTAAAATGATTTGTACAGATCCTGGATAGTTTTTTACTACATGTTGCTGACCTAAACGCAACCCTCCACCTTTATTAAATCCCTTGACATTAGCATCAGATAAACGCTTAGACCAATATTGCTTTCTCATATCAGGCGGATTGTTCATCTCCCCATTTTTAAATCGCTTCATGTGTGTCTCAAACCACCTCTCATCAACGCTAAAATCAAAGAAGACTGTATCCACATTATTGTATCCCTCACAAACCTTTATTGTGTCAATATCATCTTTCTTGGTTACAACGATAATGCGATCTAGTCTTTGGCTTGTTTCTTGTAAGGCTAATCTCAAAATAGGTGCATAATTAACACAAACTGTTATACCTACAAATTTCATAACAAACCTATAATTCGAAGCCAACTCTCGACTCGGTGCTCTGGTTTGTGGTTGTTCATCACGTAATCTCTTCCCTGCTCTCCTATCACTCTTGCTTGATCTGGATGTGTGTTGTAATAATATACCTTCTCTAGCATATCCTGATGATCGTCATATATTATCCAGTGCTTACCATCGACTAATCCAGCTGGAGGTAATGCCATTCGGTTATGTAATACTAATGCACCACTGCTAATAGATTCCATCAACCTATAGTCACCCTCCCATCCGTCAGGAGTCGCTGTCACTATTATCTTGGTCGTGGCCATTAATCGACAATAGTCCTGTTGTGGTGATCTCCTACCGTCAGTCTGGCCACCACCTGTTTTACCTATATGCATATCATATCCACAACCATACCACTTCTTAGCTGCCTGTAATGTTGATGCAACTAGCCGGCGGGTACCACACCAACCAACATGATTCTCAATTACAGATCGTAAACCTACACCACGTTCATAGTGCATGGGAATGTGCTTGCTCCAGTTGTCATCATTAGGCTCAAAAAAGCAACAGACATCCTTATCTCTTGCTGTATTTTTATACTGGGACATCTCAGCTACAATATCCTCACGCACACAATATGGTGAAAAATGAACGTTGTGTGGTTTGTAGTCATTGACTCCTAGCGGTTTACCCCATTTTCTTATAGCCATATTACGCTTGAAGTGAGCTAACACTCGAAGTTCCGGGTGATATAGTTCGAGTTCATCTTTATAATCCATGACAATAGCAGGTATATCAGGGTATTGTTCTCTCCATACCTTTGCTTGATCTGGCTGCATGCATCCGTGTAGTATCATGAGATCAATATCTTTTGGAGTACCTCGTGTTTGAGGTGCCAATTTTTCTACATAAGGACCATCTGGGTGATCTAAAGTACGTACCTGATCTGGTAAGTCTACAGATTCACAATGTTTGCTGTTTTTTATACCGGGTTGAAGTACCTGTGCGTTCTCCTCAGAGGTCGCCTTCTTCATTGGGGTATATATTCTTAATTTCCGGTTCATCCTACTATCAACGGAACTCTCATTCCTTCTAGGTCTCTCATCTCTGTCTTGATTCTATTATTATTCCGGCGATGCCAGATATATGTACAACCGGGTTTTGACTCCTTATGCTTTAGTCCCCATTGTGTAGGATCATCTAGAGTTGGTATTTTATGTTTTTTGCAGAGTAAACTGAAGATTGATTGATCATGTCTATGATCTTTAAACCCATCGTAATTTTTAGATTTACTAGGACAATCTGTTATCAATTGTTCGGTTTGAGCGTACTGTAGATAGTTCTTAAAAAAGTCAACCGTAAAATCTGTTTTTCGTATCCCTATGAATGATGCCATTATCTGAGGTGTTTGTGTATACTCTTCTGTATCGGTTTCTGTCTCAATAAATAAGTCTCTTTTCGTAAATATAAACTCCTTATGTTTTCCTGCAAGCTTGAAGGGGCATATACCATGTTCAGACTCTCTAATATGTCGTATCACCGGAGTGAAGTCTTTAATGAAGTCACAGCCGGAATCTGAGTAAAATAATATATCCCCAGGAGATAGATCAACTAACTCTTTATATATAAAGTAAGGCTTCCACAACCAATACCCACAACCTCGGGGTTGGTCTAATATCTTTTTATTCTTGTTATAAAAATCCTTATCAATATCCCGGGGATTGTATTGATGTACGGTGTTAAACCCGTACATCAACCCGGAAGTTGAATTACGTACCTGGCTGTTATGATATGCATGATCTGCAAAATTGATTAAGATATTACGGTCTCTCATGATTACACATACTTATAATATCATTTCGTATATTGCTATACATCTCGGATGTTTCTTTGAACATGCCATGTAGTGGTTTTTTGAATATATGTTGACTTTGCATCTGGAGGATTTCTTTATTATTCATACTGGATATATATTCTGCACAATCTTCGATTGACTTGTAGTCAGTTACATGGATGAAAGCCTTAGTGTTAAATACGTCCTTGATTTCATCAGTACCATAATATATAGGAATCGCGCCAGCGATGAATGAGTTTAAAATCTTCTCAGTTATATATCCAGGTGAAATTGTATTCTCCATAGCTATCATGAATGTATAGTTTGAATATAGTTGATGTAGCTTATCATTATACCAACAATCTTGGCCTGATCGAGGATTGTTACTAGGTTGTAATGTCTCTGGATATGTACCACACCTCTCACCTAGAGCATGGCACTGATTCACTCCGAATCTATACACTAGATTATTAAACATTTGTTCTCTACGATTACATTTAACTCTGTTCATATAACCTACTTTAAATCTCCGGTTTATGTTACTATGCTTCTTTATATTTTCAGTACTATCAATAATACTAGGGTGTGTCGAGATGAAAGGTAAGTAATGACAATGTTCTTGTTTATCACAAGTTGTTATTAATATATTTCTATCTAAGAGCTGTGTTCTTGATGTTATACCTTCAATAGGATCATATCCGAAACCTAATGGTATGTCACCAGCGGAACCTCTAGCTGACTGTATGGAGAATCCATTACGTTCAGGGTCTAGATGTGAACCTACAATATACGGTTCGAAACCGACATACAATGTAGGTGATGGTAGTTTCAATCTACCATTATCCCTCGCTATAATACTACTAATACAGTTTTTCGATTTGTCTATTTGCAGTGGTTTTACAAATATGTTTTGTTGCTTAGCATAGTGTTGTATTGTATCGTCTGATAATATCCACTTCAGAACGAAATCACGAATATGACCCGGTAGAGAAGGAGTTTTAATCATGTCTAGTAATTGTAGTTGAACAACTCGATATCATCTTTAAATCGAGTAGCTACAATATCTATACTCTCTTGATCATAATAATCCTGATATTTCGTCCGAGAGGATTTATTTAAGTGTGGTAATGGTTCTATGGGAAGATTTAGTTTTGATAATATTTGTAAAAACTCTTCGCTCAGTTGTTCGAAGCGGATGATATGCTGTACTAGTTTTTCACCAGATGGGCTCAACACAAAACTAGCTTGTGTGTTCAGGTGACCGTCCTTAACTTCTTGTGTCCTGTACCATGTGTCGAATTGACGCACTTGATTAAGATTGTGATGATCAGTAGGAGAGTCTTTTACCATCAATAAAAATTCCTTGAACGTGGCTGTTTTATTTCCCCATGGAGTAGCTATTTGTTTATCACCTGTTCCGGATTGCCAGCAAAACTCAGAAACCATCCGGTCCCATGGATTGCGTACCACAGTGAAACTTGTGTATTCGGACCATTTATCTGCTCCTAGATGATCGTGTAGCTGACGCGCAGTACAGTGCCACAACTTATCATCAACTAGATTACGTGACATAAAGTATTTATCAATACTATGCCCACCGGTTTTTGGTATATGTACATATATAAATTTCTCTTTGTGGTTGATCATCAGTATTACTTATAGATATGCGTTATTTATACAAGTGAGGGCAATCAAATATACTGATGTCCCCAGCATATGGGAAGTGGTTACGCTTGTCAAGATCCTCAGCATACAACACATCGCCTCCCATCTCCTGACAAATTACTGCTGCTATCTGTGAATATCCACCCTTGCAGTATATCAATGTTTTGGATGAGATCAACCGGAGAAACGCAGTATCTGGATCTGTGATATTGACAGTTGGTTTTAAACCGTTATTATCAAGGAGTTCATTCAACTCATATAGATACTTTGCAGTCGCAGTAGCACCAAACTTATGAATACCGGTTTGGATCTCTATGTGATGGTCTGGATTGAGTTTCTTTAAGTCTTGAATCATATCACTATATATACTCAGAGGTGTTAAATACCCATGAACTTCCCCTCGTGATTTAATTCCACCGATGGGGTCAAGCACATCCCCTAGTCGTAGATGTATTGTCATGTATGGCGGGTCAGCTATTGACTTGGCTGCATTTCTAAAAAAATTTAAGATAGCTTGCCGAACATTCTTTGTTCCTTTTATATTTTTTGACTGTACGTATGATAGTAGATCATCTCCCATTGTTCCGTTATGTTTATCTCGCAGAGAACGTAATTGTGGTCTGAGTTCTTCATTTTTATTAGATACCCCAGACATCATTTGTTTGATATAATCACCAAGTCTGTATTCGTGGCGAGTGTTATCCCGGAGAGATTTTTCTATTTCATTGATGTTCATTTATATTATATATTTAGTATTGAGTTATCGGTTGTTGTATCAGTGCGTGTTCGTCTAGATATGTTAGTATTAGAGAGATAGATGTAGTGATTGAAGTAAGCAGTGATAGGATTCACCTCGGTGATCACATTGTTGTCAGTCAGTAGATGTACAGAAATTACGGGTATTGATTTTGGGTGTATAAATAGCTTTCCATTATGTGTCTCTGTAGTCCTGTTACACTCGAATATTTTGAAGAACTTCTTACCAGTGTAGGGTTTGTTTGAGCTATTAAAAAATGTCCTGCTGGGGATGCGGATGTAATATTCCTCTCTTCTTATATACTCATCAAAAAAACTCATAACATTTTTATGTTTTTGTAGATTAATAAACTCATCCACATCTAAGTTACCTACTATCCGACAGTTTGATAAAAGATTTAGCGAATGATTTTGAGAAGTAGTTTGACATGATAAGCTGTTTCGTTTTCTTCCAGTGGCTTTTAATGAACTTGTTTTGAAGGGATATGACCATCTTATATAAAACACTTTTCCGGATGATATTAATGGTGCTAGTGAATCTCTAAGATTATTATTTTTAGAGTTATCATATAATATTATCCTATCCACTCCTAAATCGAAGTGATAATTAGCCCACGTCGTGACCCACTCTTGTCTGTCTTTACATAGCGTGGTTATCACTATCTCATTCTCAAACTTTGGCGGTACGTTTATTCTCGTCTTAATTTTATTACCTCCCACAGTTAATGTAATCTCAGTAGTCTGTACATGTAGGTCATGATTATATAGAGTATATCTCCGGGTGTTTCCGTGTGCACATCGTATAGGTTCAAACCTTAAATCACTGGTTCCTTCTCTATAAAGTCTTATGTCTAACACTTCGTCAATCTCTCTGTCTTCAGCCGGAGGTGGTGATATTACATGTATGTTTCCTCTAGGGTCTTTAAAGATATCATATATAGGTACTGACGGTATGTGTACTGGTATATACTCGGTATTCATGAAATTCTAGCACTTACTCTACCCTTCTGGTTGATCCAAGATCTACCAATATGCAGACAGTAAAAGTCATCAGATTCATAATGACAACAGAATACATGTTCGTTTCGAAATGTGAGCTCTATATTGAAGCCAGGCTTAACTTCACCCTTACCACTCTGGTCCATAACATTTGAAACATCGAGAAGTTGTTTAGTTGGTGTTGTTTTACGAGTGGCGGTGCATTTAAAATTTCCGATCAATTTTGTGTCGAGACCCATAGTTGATTTCAAGTCACTCGCTTGATAATAATAAGGATGTTCCGCGGCTTGATGAGGTTTGATTCGTGTGACTGTATCTATATAATACATCTGACAATACCCTAGTCCTATTCTCTCCTTACCTTCATTTGGGAGTCTAGTTAGTCCTTTATATTTAACGCCTGTATAGTTTCCATATTCATCTCGTGTTGACGATACATCTGGATTACTCATAAAACTTTCTACCCACTCTATATTCTGTGGCATAAAATACCTAGGAGCTGTGAATATAATTCGGTTACTATTAACTCCATAGGAATCTACTTGTTCTTTTATTTCATCAAATTTTTTATCGAATCCAGATGAGAACATTATATCACCATCTGTCGAACATATCCATCCTTTGTATTGTTGATCCTCTAGATATTTCACTGCGAAGTTTAAGAGATGACCCTTGTTGAATACTGCTCCTCCTTTGGTTACTTCACTATCATCAACACGAACACAATGGACATTATCAATCTCGTCACACGCCTTGATTGTATCGTGGTCAGTGTTAGTAGTGACAACAATTATCTCTTCGAATATATGTTGGTTGAATTTTAATGCGAGTGACAGGTAGTCATCGTATTTTACGGATACTAGAATTGCCTTCATTGTGATTATATCAACCAGTTTCCGGACTTCTTCATTTTTTGTTCCTTGGTCTTACCTATCATGAAATTGTAATGAAGAGTGTGTGGGTCGCTCGCAGCTTGATGCAACCGACCGTTAGGGAACTTATCTAGCGGTAGCATTTCATATTTTAAATCACTCTTGATATTATTGACATACACTTGATCACCGGGAAGATCACTGATATCAATATTATCATTAAAAAATTTCATGTTATTTACAGTAGGTTTCAAAACCATAAATCCGGAGCAAAGCATGCTATGATCATCATCCGATAACATATCATTCATACACATGAATTCTACCTCCGGGTTGGTCATTCTTCCCTTGATGTAGTCGAACCATTGTGGATGCTTGTATACTATATCACCATCGGTAATAATTACACAATCACCAGTTTTAAGTATTTTTGAGATTACGTTAATCTTCTTACCAACTAGACTTATCCAATTACCTTTACGGAATTCAATATGCTCACATTCATTCTCACTAGACTTGTCGCCAATGTAGTGAACATTATTATCGGCTTTATATTGATCATATCCGAGTTTGTCGGTAAAATAACATTCTAACTGAGGAGCATTTGGAGATACCTTTAAGCTTTCCATACAGTTCTGCGTGTAGTGGTAATATCCTTTATTGGTGATGGTAACGAATCTAAATTTCATGTATAATTATTTAATATTTGTCTTGTATCTATCGAACATTAATGTTAATATTTTATATTCACGCTCCACGTCAGTTACCAGTCCATGCATTTCATTAGCTCGTTTGACTATCGATTTACATTCATCAATGTTATCATTAGCCCACTTTATCTTATTCTCCAGGTCACTAAGATCATGTTTGAATGGAATATAATTGACCCATGGTTTCAGATGATAATGCCATGTGAGTTCGGATGTCAGTTTGTCAGACATGAACACTACACATTGTGTTGAGAACACCCATCTAGGATTACTACCAGCATCATTACCCTCAAGTGATATTATATATTTGTAGTTATTAGCCTGTTCATGTGGCATCAACCAATTAGGATCTCCTTTGATCTCTGGCGTACTAGGGCCGATATCACTATCAATTATAGCAGCGTCTATACACTTTGTATTCTTAAATTTATTAACAAAATGCTGTCTGTTTATTTTAACTTTATCCAGACCCAACTCAACCTGTCCTGGTACCGGGCCTTGTCCACCAGTGTCTCCACCTCTCCATACAGCTATATCAGGTTTGTCTTCAAAGGGTACAGACTCAATAGTTTGATTAAAATTTTTATTCAACAGAAAATCAACAGCTGGTGTTGGGTACAGGTTATGATCCGGATATAATATCACTTGATCATCTCCAATTGTTCGTGCTTGAGAAAACAACACACCATTAAATCCAAATGAGCGTTCTCCTCCGATTATCAACTGAGTGTCGATGTTGTTGTTGATCATAAAGTCAAATAAAAAGCCTTCTCTAGGGTAGCTATCTCTACCGTGACATGTCTTCTGTTGTTCTAAAGCATATTCCCCAGGAATGGTCACGTGTCGATATGTTCCTTGAGCCATGTCTAACCGGTTTTGGATACTCTTCAGTTCAGCGCTTATATGATTGGTTTTATCTATCTCCTGTTGTATAGTTGTTAGCTTATTCAGAGTCTCTGCCGGTGTTAGTTGTTCTTGTATTGATTTTAGTTCAGTTTGAACGTAATCAAGGTCAGCTATTTTCGTTGTTAATGATGATGGTGTTAGTTGTTCTTGTATTGATTTTAGTTCAGTTTGAACGTAATCAAGGTCAGATATTTTCGTTGTTAATGATGATGGTGTTAGTTGTTCTTGTATTGATTTTAGTTCAGCTTGAACGTAATCAAGGTCAGATATTTTCGTTGTTAATGTTAGTGGATATAATTGTTCTTGTATTGATTTTAGTTCTAAAGTTATGTTACTAGCTTCAATAGTGTGTAATGCTTTATTATATTTCATTACATCTAGTGAGGTAGTTAATTTATCCTTCCTCTTTAATAATGTCTCGTTGTTCTTATGTTTGTTGAGTTCTTGTATGAGATTATTTCTCTCTTCACTTGATTTGATCAATTCATTCTTTTTCTTTAATATTGTACTATTATTTTTATGTTTGTTGAGTTCTTGTATGAGCTGGTCTCTATTATTTTTCAATTCGGTCAGTTCGATCTTTCTCTTTAATAACACTTTGTTAGTTATATGCTTATCAAGTTCTTGTATAAGTTTATTTCTATTATTTGTAAGATCGGTTAATTTATCCTTCCTCTTTAATAATGTCTCGTTGTTCTTACATTCCTCCAACTCATCAGATAATCTCTTTTTCTCATTTAATAATTCTTTATTGTTTCTAATATTATCTAACTCATACAATAGCTTCACTTTCATTGCTTCTAAATCCTGCTTGTCATCAATTAAGTCTCTTAGCTCTAATCTCTCACTATACAACCGACCCATACGCCACTTTACCTCTGACTCTATATCACTCATCATTGGTGTCTGCAATTTGCATATTATTTTTTGTTGATTCCGCTATATCCTTAACATCAAAATTTTGCACTCTGAGTCTGTTGTCATGAGGTATATGATAAAATATCTCACGTATATCAGGTATAATCATTTTTTCTAAACCTATGTTCTGAAATCTTTTGTACAGGTCACCATCTTCATATCCATATCCATTAAAATTTTCATTGTACCTCTCACCATGTGTCTTGTCAAAACAACTGAAGCCCAGGTAATGAGCACCGGTACCACCTCCGTGTAGAAATTGTTTATCAAAATTGATACCATCCACGACTTCTGTTAGTTTGACTTGATTTGTTAAAATATAATCTATATCAACCTTCACGACAATGTCACTCTCACATCTATCAATTGCTATATTGTACGCTCTACCGAAGTTAAATTTTTCTTGATTGTCTACTCGGACTACAGTTAATTTGCTGTGATTGAATTCTTCTTCTGCTATTATATCATTGATCTGCTTATCGGATGACCAGTCTACCACAACAACATCATTAGCGATTTTCAAATCAACCCACGAACGGAGACAAGGTATCACCCTGTAAGGTCGATTCATAACAGCACACACTACGGAAACATTCATATACAATACTTATCAACATGATTCTTAAGATCATCTATCTTGTGGTTGTTATGTACCATTTCTGCAATTATCTTCAGATCTCCCGGGAGTTGGTTCATCACATCCTTGAATTCTATCCATGCTTCATGAAAGTCATATCCTTTGCTTCGAGGGTGTTCTATTATGTGATTGCTATCTCTAATGACTGGAATTTGTTTTAGATGACATATAGAGCAGAGTATTAAGTCCCATCCAAATCCATACTTATTATCATGTAATATGTCTATTAAATTATGATCATTAAAATAATTGATTACATCTGGATGTATAAACCATACAGTTTCATCACCATCTGCAACATAACTTATATTGTCATCACGAGATGATGATTTTGTCACAGCCATTTTATCGGCAGTCCATGATGTATTTTTTACAACAGGGTAATATATACCAGCGGAATATCTTGACATGTAATGACCAGCGTCTTTTATCAGTTTAGACCAATCATAATATCTAGCGTCACCTTGTATGTGTAGTATTGTGCTAGTTCCGTCATGTAGTGATAACATCTTCTTGAACTGAGCACTGAAGTATGAATGATCTCCTATGTTATGACAGCGGTCAACAATATCAGTATCACCACTATTTATAACAACACTACCGTCAATATCATTATATATTTTATTGACGTTTTCAGACTGCCCGGGCCAGTTGAATATAAATGATTGTAACCTCACTCAATTATATATCCAAGTGTCTCCATAGACTTTAAAAATAATTCAGTACAATTGTCATGTAGGTGATGATCGGTTGTATCTTTAATATATCTAGATGGTACAATATACTCTCCGGATGGTTGTTTAAAATATTTATTTATCTCAACAAACGTGAAGCCGTTCGATGAGCATAATGATTTCAGTCGAGTATTAAACAAATCATATAACGTTATGTGATCTTCTCGAGGGATCATTTTCTCATGTATATCCACACGGTGTAACTCTACTTTATCTTTATCAGTTAAATGGCTAGATGCATTACTTCTATGACCGTCAATTCGTAATGTTGTTAGCATGTCTGCTTCACTTAAATGTACAACTGGTGGTTCAAATACTAAAATATTTCTCATACCAGTACTCTTTATGTAGTTAATATACATATCAGCAGTTTCTGTTATGTGTTCACTCAGTTCAGCTAGACTTGAGTCCTGTGAGTTGTATTTATAGTTTATAATAAAATCTAAATCAACCTTACCGAAATAAAAAATAACATTTGTATCATCATTGATAGAACTTAACATGTCGTGAATCTTTGGTCCGATTTTAGTTCTAGATTCTTTATTACATAACCCCCGGGCGGAGCTAGCTCGGAACCAGTTCGTTTTAAATGTTCTCATGAAAGCACGTGAATGACTATCACCAAACATAATATACGTACTATTACTCATATATAATTATTTATACCATCTCAAAGTTATTACGAGACTATCCTCAATGTATTCGAACAGGTGAGGTTCATCAGGTGACCACCATACATAATCACCCCTATCACGTAAGATTATGTCATCTTCGCCAAAGTTTAAACGTAACTCTCCATGAATCAATATAGCGAGAGTATTTGTATCAGGATTGATCACTGTCTTTGGCTCTCTTAACATTCCTTTTTTATCCTCTTGAAACTTAAACTCAAAGTGATCACTATTGAATTTATGATCCTGAACGAAGCCACCTATCACCCATTTCTTATATAGATCTGGATGAGCTTGATCGAACAGCTTGCCTGTGGTTACACTCACCCAGGTTTGTTATTGTATATCCATTCCGGTAGATCGATCTTGGGGTCCCAACCTAATATTTCTTTAGCTCTAGTGTTGTCGGCTAACGTTGCATCCGCTTCACCTAATCTGTCTTTGATATGCTCGTAAGGACCGCCTATCATCTTGACTAAATCTAACACACTATAATTTACACCATTTCCTAAATTGAACAATCCACCTACCGCGCGCATGTTCTTGCATGTTGCTGCTAGTATGTTCGCCTCAACAATATCTGACACATGCGTGTAATCTCTTCTTCTCTCACCATCTCCAACAACTGTCATAGGTTTCTTGGCAATCTTTTGTTGAAAAAACAATCCAATCACGGGAGCATATTGACCTTTTGTAGGACTACGATCTCCGTAAACATTGAAGTATCTGAATCGTGTGGTTTCAACTCCAAACAAGCGAGTGTACATCTTACACACCTCTTCACCACCTACTTTACCGACTGAGTATGGATTCAAACAATCAGTTGGCATATCCTCTGTTAAAGGTGGTGTGTTAGCTAGACCGTAACTAGCACTTGTACCTGAATACATAACCCTTTTGACGTTAGCCTCCCTTGAAGCTTGAAGTACATTCGTGGTGCCAACGACATTAACATTGATGGCATATCTAGGATCTATGATACTTGGTTGTATTCTACTCTCAGCGGCGAAATGAAACACGTAATCAACTCCTTTGAACAAGGGAGCCAATGCATCATAATCCATGATATTGACTTTATGGTTATCAGTATCATCTCTCCAATAGAAATTGTCATTCTCAGGTGCACATTCGTTATCAACTACGACAACGTCATGGCCGAGTTCTTTAAGTCTATCCACGCAGTGACTTCCAATAAATCCCGCTCCTCCAGTTACTAAACATTTTAACTTCATATAATTTTATTTATTCAAAAATGGTGTAAATTATGCTGTCATTGAAGCCCTGCAGCCAGCCTAGGGTATCTCTAGGAATAACTCCGGAATAAGCATCTCCGTACCAGCTCTCTATATCATAAAACTGTACTTCAATATCTGTAAAATCACCATTGACTAACACCTCCTCATCAGTTGATTCAAGCGTTATACTTATTGATTGCACCTCGTCTACATTATTCTGCATTTGGATAGAAATTCCAGTTGGAGGAGTACCTGTGAAAGTTACTGTCACTTCATCGTTATCGATAATCTCAGTATTTGTTGAATTGCCTGTTGACCAACTATACCCGTTCTCCTCGCTCCCGCCAGTAAATGAAATTGAACCCTTGCCGGCGAGCTTTACACTATATGTGTCTAATGTAAAGCTCACACCGGCTTGGGTTACCTCTGTGGTCACTGCCTCCAATCTCTTAAGAGTAGCATCGAACAGAGAAAATGGATCAAAAGTTCCTTGTGTTACAGACCAGTTGTTAATTTTATTGTATGTTATGTGATCTGATCCAGTACATATATCAAGGTCTAAAACTCTAGGATAACCACCATCAATACCGTTACCTTTTGGTGGGTGCTTTTCTGGCTCTATAGCTGCACGGATAGTTACTCTAGTGATAACTCCGGTTTGCTTAAATATGAGCCTCTTAGTCATAGACTAATTTGTAACTGTGTTTTTTAGACTAGCGTATATTTACATATACAACTAATTATACTGTTACTTGTTAAACCTGACACATGTAGGTTTATATTGTTACCATTGATATTACCGGAAATCTGTTCATTCCATATCGTGATCTCTGGTACACTCACACTTGTTCCCTCGTGAACTGTCACAAGGCTATTGTTATGTATGACTGTCAGTCTCTTAGTTGTAAAGTTGTTACCTTTCTGGATAGTTATATCAATAATCGCACTACGAAAGTCCTGTTTATCAAACGAGAGAAATGTCTCTTGTGTTAACTCAGTAGTAGTAGTATATTTATGAGACGTTTCGCATGTAACCATGTAATTTGTATCAGTCCATACACCCCCTGATGCGTTTATAGTCAAAGACCCGGGGAGTCCACTGCTTGCGGAATCCTCGTATCCATCTGCGCTTAGTATAATTTCATCTGCATCACCCTCCACTCTGTCTATTACAGGAGCTGGTATATACGGACTATATTTATCCAGATTGTATAATTCTATTTTAGTTCTAGCCATTTTCTTAAGAGATTGTTAAATATACTTATTCAATCCCTATAGAATCCACTAGTGTTTCAATTTTTTTATGAATTGTACGCGAGCACTATTGATATATTAGTTGTCCCGATTGGTTTTGATGCGGATATACTAACTCCTAGAGTTTCACCTGCAAGAGCAGATGTTGTGTTATTAAATGTATATATTTTAGGTTGATTGTTGTAAGTGTATGTATTGGATACTTCTTCCATTGGCTGCTCGGCAAAATATTTATATTCTAGGGTAGATGTATTTTGTATACCACTATTCGTATGAATACCTACTATTATATCCGCGTTTTGACTCGCAGTTGATCTGAGTATTATTTGCTTAACATTAGTGTTGTACGGTAACACCATGGCGTGAGCATACGACACATCATTCCATATAGCATCACCAGCTGGATTGTCACTTGCAATCGCTATAAACTCTCGTTCATTATCAGGAGTTGATAATACTAACGCTCCTCTAGTGAGTGTGTGTAGCTGATTGCTTACACCGGCTGCCTGTAACCACACAGCACTATTACTCTCTACAGCTGTTTGTATACTCCTGGTTGCTATCACATCATCTTTTGACCATGTCTCTACATCTGTGCCTACACCATCAGAGTATATTATTGTACCTTCGGTAGTCAGGTCACCTCGAGCGGATATATTACCATCGACATCAACAGCTGCGGCTTCAATATTTCCATCAATTACAAATCTATCCTTGTATGGATGATCAGCGGGTAACAGGCTCTCACAATTCCATTTATGTGCCAAGTATCCTTCAATTTTTAATCTGATATCATCAGTTAGTTCATCAGTTGTTATTATAACCTCACCTATTGTTGCAAACTGATCTGTTAGAGGTCCCTCTACTCCGCCTATACTAAAAAATTCACCTGACGCAATATCCACTCCGGAATTATCACCGGCGACCAATTCACCATTCTTCCATATCTCCTGTAGATTGGCTTGACCACCCCGGGCAGATCTAAACCCAGCAAGCATGACCTCACCATTCTCTGCCCAATCTGTCTTTTTTACTCTGTTATGTCCGGAAGATCCACCGGCGTCAAAAAGACATGTTCCGCTTCCCCATGGGGCATGAGCCTGGAATGCTGTTCCTCCTTGTCTTTGGCTGTTCTGAAACAACACACCGTTGATTGATGTGTCTTCTATTCTGTATAATATGAAAATATTTACAAAGCTAGAACTAACCGCAACTGATCCTAGCGGACTATCAGTATAATACATGTTATCATCAATACCATCAAACGCCATAGCGTGTCGATTACTAATAACACTTGACATTGGTTGGCTGGATGTTGTGGTGTTAGTCAATTTTCTATTAGGATCGATCCTGTCTGTTACACTAGAGATACAGGAGGTATTAACTGTATACTCTACAGTGCTTAAATCACTAGCGTCTATCCAAGACACTGCATTAGCATCTTTTGGTGACCAGCCTATAGCATTGATCACTCCAGTTGCGTTAATGTCATCTACATAGAGTGATCGCCACTCACTCTCTGGCTTTCCTAGATCGTATGTATCGTTACTATCAGGGAGTATGTTACTACTTACATCTGAGACGAACACAACATTATCTAAGTCGTCGGAGCCTATATACAGAGTTGTGTTATTATCACCCTTAAACCACACATTACCATCTACATATAAATCATTTACTGCTGATATAGGACCAAATACTGTCAATCCTCCACTTAATGTCATTCCGCCAGCGATAGAGAGATGACCGCTTACATCTAAATCACTCTCCATTAACACATCATCGATAAACCTAGCAGAGCTAGTAAACGTCGAAGATCCCCCAACGCTCAATTCACTATGTAATGTCACTCCAGATAATGCATCAATAGTGTTAGCGAAGACTGACTCACCACTAACATACATATCATTATCCATGAATACTGCACGCTCAAAAACAATTCGATCAATTACAGAAATTGGATGTGTGTATAAATAGTCTGGTGCGAAGGGTACAGAAATTAACTCTTCGCGACTACTATATATCTTAGAGGCTGATAAGTCGACTGTATTTACACTAGGTACCTCCAGCAAAGCATTCGGATCCTCAAAGTACAGGTTAGCGCCTAGTGATAAGTCCGAACTAATCCATGCGGCACCATATACAGCTGCATCACCCGTTACACACAGGCCTTGCTTTATTTTAAAACAATTTTTTAATACTGGTTCTCTATCGCTCATTATGCTTCACTTTCCACATAACGGCAATACTAGCTACTTAGTTGGGTCATGTATTGTCCCAACTATCAACTAATATCCCGTCTATAAATCTTAAAACCGTACCACCAATATCAAAATCCTGGGTCAGTCCTTGTACCCATTCTCCTCCACTCACAACACTCACTGTTGATCCTAGTTTGACATCACCGGTGGCGGTAAAGTCTTCTGCCGTTAAAGAGTCTGTAACAGTTACATGGCTTAAATTTGCATGTCCGTCTGCTAATCCTTCATCAGTACCTCCGATATTCTTAACAGCTGCGCTTGCTTGAGGAACAACTGTTGTTCTGTACTCAATCTCGTTTGCTGTACTCCAAAAATCAGGATATTCCTGATGATAAGATTGTACTATATCATTAGGTCCTATATCCGCTTGACCTCCATCACCATTATACAAAGCTCCTGCACCGGCGGATACACCACGTACTGTTGTTAGTCTAATCTTCTCAGCACTAGTTATTTTTACGAATGTGGTATCTATATCACCGGTCCAAGGACCGTCTGGTACTAAGTTATAAGTTATGTCTTGACTGTGGTCTCCTGTAACGTCTGCATTGTCTTCTATACTGACAATCTTTTCCTTGCTGAAGGTGATATCAGAGCTTGATAAAGTTGGTACTTTCTTGAAGTTGTCACCGTCCTCTAATAGATCAAAGCCTTTCGCTACTGTTATACCTTGATACTCTGGCTCTAAAGACAACTCTGTCAGTCTAGTACTAACTGAACTTAACATATATGATGTAACATCGGCATGGTTCTGTATATCATCAAGTTTCAATCCGTCTTCATATACATGCCTTCCGTCAACCTCACCACCGACATAAATCTCACCAGTAGCGCTAACATTACCAGCTATGGTCAATGGTACATTTTGTTGACCTTCAACACCAATTCCAACCCAACCACCATCTGCGACATCAAGCACTAAGTCTTGGTCATCTAAAAATCTAGCTATTGGCTGAGTACCGGTTTGTCGTACTAAGAAGGCAATTGTAGTTCCACTGTTCTCTACTTCAAAAGCGCTAGTAGCAAAACTTTCTGTATTTAACTGTACTGTGTCACCCTCAACAATTAAGTTACCGAGGATCATCAGGTTATCTGCGGATGTATTTCCAGTTAGTGTAGTGTCATTGAGCAAGTCGGCTGTAGATATATTCTCTACATTCTCTAAACCAACGTGATAGGCACTAGCAGCTAATAACACACTCTCAACTGTAAACCGCCGTTCGCCGTGAGGTTCAACATTTTCATATCCAACAAGATGCATTCCTGTAGTCGTATCGGTTGTTGTGAGTCCAGTTAGGTGTGTCGCTCCGGATGGGATGAAGGATCCGACCATTTCTTGAAAATCTGTAAAGTTCTTAGCCATATGTGTATATATTTATTGTGTTGGTGGGGAAGTTAGAACGTTTTGGGCACTTATTGTTTGCATTGGTATATTTCCGAGTAATCCAAGACCACAATCATCGCCTAATTCGGTTATATTCTCACCATGTAGTGTTACTAGATCTTCACGAGTATCAGCAGGTGTTTCCCATAATCTAATAGCTCGGTCCTTACCGTTAACCTTTAGATATATGAATTCACTAGTGGCTGATAATGGACCTGTCACACTATCACTATCATAAACCGTTATATTATCAAACTGTATATCACCAGCGAACGCGACTGTTTGATCAGGATAAACGGTCATCGCAGTACAACCAGCAGTGAATATTGTGACCATGTCTATGTCTTCACCACCGTGATTGACTAATACTCCAGAATCTCCATCCGCATCCTGTAGATCACTCAAGCTAACCCAGTACCCGTAACCTGTGTCATCTTTGTCTTGCCACCAACCTTCATATCGTTCTAGTTCACTGTTCCATCTAATTGATCCAGGAGCATCATACCGAGCGTATGTATCACCTACAGGTAATAAGAGTGCACCGGTTTCGGAAACATCAAGTCCAGGTTTAGTGTAGTCGGTTGCTTCAATCTTGATACCACCAATTACATGTAATTTACATTCCGGCGTGTCTGTACCTATACCGATGTATGCGTTATCACCGTTGATAAATAACGTATTTAAATCTGTTGGATTTTGTATCCTGACGTCTACAGCATCCGCACTATCACCGATGATAATAATATCATCATCAACAGGATATTCATTGAATTGAATCATGTTCAAATCATGAGCAACAATTTTTATTTGATCTTGTTGAAATCTTATGTATGTATTCTCATCATCTATATGACCTATATCACTCTCGATTAATATATTTCCACCACGTTGACGTACATTACCGTTCCAAAGCTCTAAGTCTCCATCATTGATTACCAATCGCTGATACTCTGCCATGAAGTTACTCGCCGTTAATGAGTATATATGTGCATTGTCAGCTGATAGACTGCCATGTAATACTACATCACCAGTGATATCAACATCTGGTAGCATATAATCTCCATTACGATATAAAAACCCCGGTTCGTTTTCATCAAATATCCCAGTCGGATTACCTGTTATTATTACACCTGGCCCTTGATCCGATTTACCAGATAGATTAGTCGTGCCTGTTACATTTAAATTATATATTTCTTGTTCTAACACATAAGCAGATACTACATGAATAGTACTCCATTCCTGTAATGTAGATCCTAGGTTGTATGTGTTGGTTATGTCTGGAAGTAAATCACTACTGATATCAGCATTAAATATTACATTATCATCAGCTGAATCTCCTACATTGATACTACCACTCGCTCCTGCACTCAAATAAGCGTTACCATCAACTGTCAAGTCTCCCAGGATATGTACGTTACCAGAAACACTCACACTATCACTCACACCAATATCAATAGCACTTAATGTTCTGACATCTGTTAACCCAGTTACTGAAAGAAGTCCAGTGATCGTGTCACCACTAGCATTAACAAAGTGTGTTTGATTGTAGTCTGTATTGTTAGTAGCACTATCACTACTTGTAAAGCTATATGCACCATCCCACTCAGCACTAGTTTCAGATACGTCTGTATAAACGCTATCCCATTCAGCACTTGTAGCACAAACACTATTGTAAGTACTATCCCAATTATCCTTCTGCTCTTGAGTGGTGAATTTATGTGCGGTTTGATAATCATCAAGATCGTCTGGATTAAGAGTTACGTTATAACCCTGCTTACCATTAATGGTCTTTATAAAATCAGTAGCTGTTGCTAGTTTTGTAAAGCCTGTGAATGTATCGAAGCCTGTATTATATACACCTCCTGGATTATCAACAAGTGATATTAGACTGTGTTCATCAGTTGTTACTATAATAACATCTCCTCGCTCGATATTAACATCACCTTGTAGTGACCCATTACATAAAGCTTCAACCTGAGATGCATACGTCACTACATATACATCCGATATACTAAGATTAGGTACCAAGGCTTCATCTAACTTACCATCAGATCCTAAAGTCGCTATACCGTAATCACCACTAGCCACATTAATATAACTGTAAACACTATCCCATTCAGCACTAGTAGCACAAACGCTCGAGTAAACTGAATCCCACTCACCACTTGTCTCAGAAACGTCTGTGTATACCTTTTGCCATTCCGCGCTAGTTTCAGAAACGTCTGTGTAAACACTATTCCAATCTCCGCTTGTCTCGGAAACGTCTGTGTATACTGAATTCCAATCTCCGCTCGTCTCGGAAACGTCTGTGTATACTGAATTCCAATCTCCGCTCGTCTCGGAAACGTCTGTGTATACTGAATTCCATTCCGCGCTAGTTTCAGAAACGTCTGTGTATACTGAATTCCAATCAGCGCTTGTCGTAAGTACACTTGAGTAAACTGAATCCCAATCACCGCTTGTTTCAGATACGTCTGTATAAACACTATTCCAATCTCCGCTTGTTTCAGAAACGTCTGTGTAAACTGAATTCCAATTAGCACTCGTAGATAAAACACTTGCATGGACACTATCCCAATTAGCACTTGTCGTCAAAACACTTGCATGTACTGAGTTCCAATCTCCACTTGTAGCTAGAACGCTTGCATGTACTGAGTTCCAATCTCCACTTGTGGTTAGGACGCTCGAATAAACTGAATTCCACTCACCGCTTGTCTCAGATACGTCAGTATAAACTGAATTCCAGTCTCCGCTTGTAGATAATACACTTGAATGGACACTGTCCCAATCACCGCTTGTTTCAGATACGTCAGTATAAACCGAATTCCAATCACCGCTTGTTTCAGATACGTCTGTATAAACACTATTCCAATCTCCGCTTGTTTCAGATACGTCTGTATAAACCGAATTCCAATCACCGCTTGTTTCAGATACGTCTGTATAAACACTATTCCAATCACCGCTCACTGATCCCATCACAGCAACATCATCTGCTACTAATTGAATGTCAGCACTCTCTTCCCACTCAGCACTTAATTGTTCTACAGTGGATTGTATTAGGTTCCAATCTCCGCTCACTGATCCCATCACAGCAACATCATCTGCTACTAATTGAATGTCAGCACTCTCTTCCCAAGCTGCGCTCAATTGTTCTACAGTGGATTGTGTGTTGTTCCAACCAGCACTTGCTGCCTCAACACTCGAATAAACACTATCCCACTCAGCACTCGTTGTATTTACGCTATTATAGTTACTGTTCCATGTATCTATATCACTCTGCAACACGAACTTATTCGTTGATGCAGAGAAATCAAAATCATCTGTTGTGAACGTTACACTAGGTCCTTGCTTACCATTGATAAACCTAACCATATTACCTGGAGCAAAAAGCTTCTCATACCCGAAATATTCATGAGTATCAGAGTTATAATCTCCTGTAGGATGATCCGCGATTGCTATTATATTATCCTCGGTGTCGTTAACCAGTACAATATCTCCACGATGTATATTGGATTGCAGAGTACCTACTAACGAGCTATTAGAAACACGATATACATTCGTGATAGCTAAATCAGGTACCTGATCATGTCTCAATACATATCTATTATCCTTATACGCAGATAACGTTGCATACCCCTCGTCTCCACTGGTTGTATTGATAAAGCTATATACACTATTGCTATTGATCGAACTACCACCGTTCCACACTATATCCCCAGTTGTGTGTATGTCTCTCCAGGCTTGTGTTGCTGATCCGAGATCGAATGTACCATGCATATCAGGTGTTAAACTTGATCCGATATCCGCATTAAATGATACGATATCAGCTGCGTCGTCTCCCACATTAATAACACCACCAGTACCACCACTTAGATATGTATTGCCATCAACTCTAAGGTCTCCAGTAATATATAAGCTTCCTACAATCGTGTCACCACTAGCGTTAACAAAGTGTGTTTGATTGTAATCGGTATTGTTGGTAGCACTGTCACTACTAACGAAACTATACGCCCCATCCCATTCAGCGCTAGTATTGGATACGTCTGTATAAACGCTATCCCATTCCGCACTCGTTTCAGAAACATCTGTATAAACGCTATCCCACTCACTACTTGTGGCACAAACGCTTGAATAAACTGAATTCCATTCAGCACTAGTATTAGATACGTCTGTATAAACGCTATTCCAATCTCCGCTTGTTTCAGATACGTCTGTATAAACACTATCCCACTCAGCGCTAGTATTGGATACGTCTGTATAAACGCTATCCCATTCCGCACTCGTTTCAGAAACATCTGTATAAACGCTATCCCATTCAGCGCTCGTTGATAGAACGCTTGAGTAAACTGAATCCCATTCACTGCTCGTAGCACAAACGCTCGAGTAAACTGAATCCCATTCACTGCTCGTAGCACATACACTCGAGTAAACTGAATCCCATTCCGCACTCGTTTCAGAAACGTCTGTGTAAACACTGTCCCAGTTAGCACTCGTTTCAGAAACATCTGTGTAAACGTTGTCCCAGTTAGCACTTGTAGTACGCACACTCGAGTAAACTGAATCCCATTCCGCACTAGTAGCACAAACACTCGAATAAACACTATTTGATTGTAAAGAGTTACCACCATTCCAATTAATGCTATTTGATGCTGATATATCCTTGACATGTAACTTCTTCCACTCTGCACCGGTTGTTCCGAGATCATGTAATTGATGCTCGTCTGGAATGAATGAGCTGTGAATATCTGCATTGAATACTACACCGTCATTAGCGTTATCACCTACATTGATTATACCACTAGCCCCAGCACTAAGATATGCATTACCATCTACTCTTAAATCACCTCTTATGTGTACATCTTTATCAAAAATAGATCCACCACTCACATACACATCACCAGTAGCTACGATGTCACCATCCGCAGAAGTATGACCGTTAATAGTCAAACCTCCATTGACGTCAAAATCAGCTGTAGTTACTGTATCTAATCTCTGCGGTTTATCTTGAACTAATATATTATGAGCCCAAAACTTAATGTCAGCAGATGGTTGTAGTACTATCTTAACAATTCTCTCGTTTGTTGGTACGTCGTGAGCGGATAATACCACAGACTTGACGTCTACAAAGGGCTGTTCAGATGTATGAATTATACCATACTCGACCTCATTTACAAAGGCTTGAGTGTAATATTGATCCCATTTGGCTACAAATTGATATGTTGTTGATTGAGTGTCACCTACCTTAACACCTCTCAACTCGTCTGCCGACACTGCTTCAAATGTGAATGAGTATAATTTTTGTATGTCTCCTTGGTCATCGTTCTCGAGATCAAATTCGATACCAATGTCAGTACCAGTAAAGGACTGTGTTTCTCCATTCACCCACTCTGTTGTCACATGTCCAAATACTGCAGTACCAGACAATGTGCTCATTTCTGCTGCACCACCTATTTGACCACCTATATTACCATATGAACTTTCCTGTACAGTTATATAATCAACTATTAAATTCCTTGCTGATAACGTCTCTGTTACCCTAACGCTACCGTGAACATCAATTCCATCCCCGATAATTTCCGATGATTCATTAGCTCCAAATATGCCAACATTTCCGTGTATCTCAACACTACCATCAGTACTGTCATATAAAATACCAGGTTGTTCGCCGCTTAAATCTTTATATAATGTTAAGTCCGCTGGCTGGTCAGTGGCACCAATATGTACTGCATTGTTTCCTACAGAGTCAGGCTTCTCCTCCAAAGTTAACAAAGGTGCATCACCGGCTCGAAGTTCTATCTTATCCGGTGAGAATCTAATTAACGTATCCTCGTCCTCTAAATGTCTGATATCACTAGTGATTTTCAGATTACCACCTCTTAGGTGCATGTTTCCTAGTACCTCAAATGTAGGTTCTGTTAGTTCATCTGTGACACCAGCTGGAAGCTCTCCGACTTGTACCGGTCCGAACGCTGTTAATCCTTGTTGAAAAAGTGAGCGTGTATCTACTCTAAATGGATGGTTTAATACAGCGCCTGTATCCCAGTTGTCTATACCTTCATAATTTACATAACCAGGTGATGCGTATTTTATCTCATCAAAGTCACCAAACCTCCACGGTCCACCAGAAGCAGAAATACCATCGTATGTTGATAAGTTGGTGTGTATATGTGATCTATTATCTCCGCTTACAACAAACTCTCCATCAGTCGTATCGATCACTACTTCATCTAAAGTCGTAGTACCGTTTACATCTAAGTCACCCTCTAATGCGAAGTTCTGTGTAACAGCTAAGTAATCTACCAAACAGGATAAACTATGAACACTCATCCATCTCTTACTAGTTGATCCTAGAGAGTACGTATCAGTTATGTTGGGTAGTACATTACTGTTAACATCAGCATGAAAGATTATATTATCGTTATCTGAATCACCGATATTAATATTACCACCACTACCGGCACTCAAATATGCATTACCATCAACTCTTAAATCTCCTAATATATGGACATTCTGTGTGAATTCAGCATCTGTTCTAATTGAGGTCGAGTTGCTACCTGTAACTACAAATGTACCTGTACTGGTATCAATCTCGGTGCGGCTCAGAAGCGCTGTACCGGAAATTGATATATTACCAGCAGTTATATCACCTGGAATATCTAGAAGATTATTAATTGTTACTGGTTGATTAAAAATCACCTCTGTATCGAATATCGTATTGTTGCTACCAGTTATTAATATAGGTGATAAATCTGAAGTAGCTGTTAGTGATTCCACTAGCAGTGGTACCTCTACTCTCATCTTATTTCTATTAAAGAATCCTGTAGAAGGGTTCGTTATTATAAACTCACCGTCAGTCGTGTCAATAGTTACCCTGTCTAGCTCAACTGGATTATCAAAATATGTTTCAGTATTAACATCAACTCTACCACCTCCACGGATCAATAAATTTCCAGTACCAGGTAGGGTGTCTATTATTACATTTCTAGCCGAGATAGTATTATCAAGGAAAGAGGCATCTACATCAACATCTAGTATATTACTACCTTCAATTAACATCTCACCATCAGATGTATCGACTGTGAGTTGATCTACTCTAGTATGAGTATCGATATCTACTCCGGAGAGTGAGTCGATTATAACAGCATTGTCACCAGTGATAGTTAAGTCACCATCTGTGGTGTCTATGTTAGTCCTATCAAGTTCAATAGGTACATCAATATCTACTATGTTTTCAAATCCAGCAATCCCGTTTCCGGTAACTAACAACTTACCATCTGTCGTGTCAATTGTTACTCTATCCATATGGACAGGTACATCAATATCGACTGGATTCTCAAATCCTGGCACCCCTATACCACTAACTAACAACTTACCATCAGTCGTGTCAATCGTTACTTGGTCTAATCTTGTATGTGAATCAATGTAAACACCTGATGTTGCGTCAATTAAAACTGTTTCTGATCCAGTAATAATAAGATCACCATCAGACGTATCAATTGTTGTCCGGTCGAGTTCGATAGGTACATCAATATCAACTTTGTTTTCCTGCCCTGGTGTACCGGTTCCACTAACTAACAATACACCATCAGTAGTATCAATAGTTACTTGATCTAATCTAGTGTGATGCTGTACATCTAGACCTCCAGAGTTATTAAAAGTTATCGTATTCGGACCAATAACATTAAAGTTACCGTCACTTGTATTGATCTCCGTCTTGTCAAGTTGAGTGTATGTATTTACATCTAATCCACCTGCTGTGTTGATGTACATTTTGTTGTTGCTTCCGCTAACCACAAAGTTTCCTTTTGTTACATCAATATGAACTGAATCTAAATCTGCATGACCTGAAAAATCACTCGGTACGTCAACATCCATTGATGTGCTACCACTGACCGTAAATACACCGTCACTTGTATCAATATGGGTTCTATCTAAATGTGTCGGTACTTCTACTTCAAATATATTAGCACTACCGTCATTATTATTACCACTAACTAGAAACTTACCGTCAGTCGTATCTATCGTGACTTGATCGAGATATGTAGCATCATTAACATGTAGTCCACCTTCTATATAGAGTGAGCCAGTTGTTCCCGGGTCCTTTTGACTTAGTTGATCTGCTACTTCTATTGGATCAGGCACTACAGATACACTACCGACTATAGTCATTCTTTGATTAGGTCGTGTTATATCACGAGCAGATAGAGAAGCAAGATTAATACCTAACCAACCTCCACGCTCTTCATCATTAGCAGCTGACCCGGTTATCAGTAATGTCGATTGACCGTCATTTTTGATATGTACAACGTCATTACTACCGTGTTGATCTACGAGTAGTCCTACTGTCTTACCGTTGCTATTATCAGCTTGTACTTCAATCTCAGTCGCGCTAGTAACGTGAACCTGAGTATTTAAATATGTCAACTGCCCTAATGCGCTGAGATTACCCGTGATTGTGACATCACCATCAATGTATGTACTATCTCTAAATACATTCCAACCTGCCGGTGCAGATAAACCGTGAGTGACTGAGTCGAGTGTTACTGCTCTAATACCACCGTTATTAAGAGCGTAGTTATTACTAGAGCTAACTGTACCATTAAGGACGAAGTCTCCAATGAAAGGAAAGTCATGACTAGCAATAGGATCTAACCCGCTATCTATTATATGAGGACTAGGAAGCGTGTGATGATTCGCAGAGTGGAATTTATTGTGAAATTTTCTGTTACCGGCCATTGTAATTATTTATTAGAGCAACGGTATAATTATACTCCTATTTCACGAGAAGGTGGCACGTATATATCTATATTGTTGGTTGTTATAGATATATATTCAGTATACTGTTATATTGTTATGTGTACTGGTGTGTTGATTAAAGGGAACACATTTGTAGGTTTTTCTTGCCAATTATTCAGTATGACTTTCTGTAGGTTGTATATCTGCTCTAAGCATCTATTAACAGTATGTGTTGTTACAATCTCATTAATACCTATAAAGTTATCCATGCCCGGGCGATACTCTAGAGACGATAATTCTGTTTTAGTCAGATATTTAAATCCTATATACTGTGATATACCGGCAACGTCATATGTTGTAGCAAATTTTCTTGATGTATTCTCAAGTAGTATAATATTATTGTATAGATGTTTTGATAGGGTCTTGTTGTATACAAATGTATTTACATTTTCATCAGGGTTAATCATCAAGCTCTCTTTTCCCAAAACTTTATCATCAAACTTAGTCTCTAGGCTTTGTTGATAATTACTATCTTCTAGAAATTTATGTATGACCTCAAAGGTTGATTCATATATTATAATATCATCCTTAATAATAGATTCATCTCCATGTGTTATTACTGTTGGTAGTATTGTTATATCTTCAAAAACTTGACCGGCATTAGAACCAGGTCCTATGGGCTTCTCATCTAGTAAGAAGTTACCTATAAACATCTCTGGACTGGATAAATATTTCTTGTATATATTGGTTGATGTTAATATGTACATGATGTTTGGGTTTTCTACACTGAAATTGATCTTCTTGTACGTTTCTAATTTAATGTCAACGCTGTGTCTAGACTCATCCATTAAGTCATTTGTACTTATATAGTTGAATGTTTTATCGAAAATCATTAACCTAGGCACAGTTGGCTCGGTTGTTGAGTTGAATGTACTTTCATGACATAATATACAGAACATATCAACTTGATGATTATATGCGATATCAATCGGCCCAGAAGATACATACTGACCTAAGCTAAACGATTCCTTCCAGTTCAACTCTGAGTCATACATCTTAACCATCACGCCAGTATTAGAGTAATCTAAAACATAAACTGCATTATCTACACTTACTACCGATACAGGATCATTGAATTTAGTTCGATCAGATATATCACCAGGGCCACCTATTAACCCTGTCATCAATCGCCCGGGGGTATCATTGTTTAAGATGGCGGTATCAAGAGTCAATATACCACTAATATCAAACTTGAATAATGAGTTGATTTCGTTGTCTAGTATGAATAGATCGTTTGATTTATTGAGAGTGTGGTCGATTATACTCTTAAAATTTATATTATTAGATGGGTGTGTTATACTACTATCGGATAACGATCCGTTGAACTCATTAACAATGATATCTATATTAGAATCATCGATCGGTGAGTTGCTACCGCTCAGGAGTATAACGTTAGTATTTGTTGTCGCGATAATATTATAATTGTTAGGATCTGCTGTGTTGATGACTTTAGTAAAATTCTTGATACCATTCAGGGAATTATTGCTAGATACTGTCGATAAGCTAGGAAAATTAGTCTTTGACGTCCATCTCAATCCACTTCCAGGAGTATCGATAGCTATTTTTGTGTAGTAGTCATTATTAGGTATATTGTTACTAGGTATTATGGATTTTGATATTAAATATAACCAGTTATCATATAGCTTAGAAAGACTATAATTAATGGTCTCTGCCGTAACAAAATCATTCACTGATACTTTAATTTCGTACATATCGTTAGGTAATAATAGTTTATCCCCGGGGAGACGGTCTTGTACTATACCCCTATCATCCATCGCTGTTAATAGTGATTGATTGAAGCTACTCGTTTGTGTTACATGTTCTGACATTTATTATACCCAGTTGATGTTTCTGATAGTTGAGTTTGGAGATAATGTATCGGTTATCTCTTTAAATATCTTTTGATTTATTAATTGCTTGATATCATCTCCGGAAACGGTTATATTGGTAATAGATATATCAATATCACTTGATTTGCGGCCGGCTGATCGGTGTTTATGTATCTGTTTAACTTGGTCGATATAAGATCTCTTACCTGTCGGTAATGACAAGGTTATTGGTTGTATATCTTTATCTTCTCTAGTAAGTGCCCTGATTTTATGAAAATTTAGTGATTTATTATATACACGTAACCGATCTACATTTACACCTGATATAGTAGAGTAGTTAGATATATTTAGGTGGTCGCTTAATGTGATGTTATTTAAGAATGGTTCAGTACCTACTAACAAGGGATCGTGTACTGTCTTACTAAATTTATATGCCGCGCCGGTATATATGTCGTCGGATCTTAAAACCTGCTTCAATTCACCATCACAAAACACCGTAGTAATACCTTTTGTAGCATCAAATGCTGTCGCGAAATGATGGTAGCCAGGTGAAAGACCTGAAACATCGATCTTGACTTCCTGTGTGTATGTCTTGTCGGTATCGAAATATCCTTGTAATCGTGATTTAAATATAATATGATTACGCTCAATCGTATCATTATACATTCTCTTGACAGTCTCGTAGTTAGTTATGTTATGAAGTGTGTTGATATCTGTAGTGCTTAATTGTGGGATGGTTTGGTTGTTTTTACTTATAAAATTACAATCCAAATCGAGTTTTATGACTTCTATACTGGTCATATCAGTTGGATTTTGATTTAATATTAATACATTGTTAATATGCTCTCCTTCCTTAAATTCAGAAATTAAGTCTAAGTAGATATTACCTACAACCATGTCATTGAGGATAGTGTTAATATCACGTAGTGATTTCTTATACAGTATGTTTCTGTTACTATCGATTTTATAAACCGTCAACGATTGATTATCTTTAGCCAGGAGCCATATATTATTATCTATATCAGATTTGATACCAGTAATGTCACAATCAACGGATGACAGCGCTATATTAGTGGTCGAAGATCCGGCATCAATTCCACCTATCAACCTTATCTGCTCGTTGTCTGATATAATAAGAGATTTACTATCATCACCACTTATTATCCTAACTTTATTAGCTGGATTCTGATCATTCCACTCTCCTACTATAAAAGATAACGTGTTAATACCGTCCCCAAATATTATAATATTATTGCCATCAGATCCACGTGTCCTCTCTTCTGCAATCAGAGATACACTTATATTGTTGATTGTATTGCTATACGTCGCGTTCGATCCTAATTGATTAGACGGCATATACTTGACAATATTGCCAGCTTTTTTATACCATATACTACCGGTTACGTCTATTGTGTATTGATCACAGTTTATTTTATACTGATATTCATCAAATATCTCAATGTATGTTTTGGTAGATAGTAATTGCTCGTCACCTATAACTCCAGCTGGTATAGGTTTATACAATATGTCCTGTACTTCATTGTTAATATTATACTTGTAAACTGAGTTAGTGACATCGAGTATATACATATAATCTCCATCGATGTTTATATGAGATATAGTAGAGTTAATATCCGGTAGTGGAGTGTTCTCTACTAATAATCCAGTATGATCGTATTGAGCAATGTTATATATTCCATTAACTGTATGTAGTATGTGTATATTCTCTGCCCCAGGTCCATGTACTACCTGGATCCCAGATAATGGTATTGATTTAATTAACTCGAGATTAGTGTTGTATATACCTGTACTGGATTCATTTGATATGATTATGAAGGGCGTTGTGTACATAGTGTTAAATATACCGATTCCGTGATTAGTATAGTTACCTACTATCTGACCTCCAAATGGTTTCGTCCAGTCATCACAACCTATATTAACTGATATGGTGTAATCACTGTTGTTAGTCTTGTTTAGTGACTCTGTTTCTATATATAGAGTACCATCTAGTGTTAATGACCTGTTGGGGTTATTGTATATGGTTCTGTCATCTCTGTAAGCAGGTGACTGACCTTCATGAATTAACGTTGATCTCAAACTATCTATTATAGTATTATTCTCACTACCACCTATCCTATAATACGCGTAAAGACACCCAGGCTCAAACACCAAATCACTCTTCTTATCAAATACGTATATCTCCTCTGCACTGAGAGTTGATACAATATACTCAAACTTAGATGCATATGATGTATATTGATCTGGTACCTCTAATGCTTGCTGGGTACTATAATACTCAGGATTATAATACCTGTCAACCCATACTGGTTTTTCTTCTGGTACTTCAACCCATGATGTTCTATCACTAGAGGGTATAGAGTTTGAGTTTCTTTTCAATGATTTGTATACTGAGTTGTTGTAGCTGACAAGTATATCTCTATCGTACTCAACATCACCATCCCATATAGACTCTATACTACTCCTCAACCAAGTACACAACCATACACCAGTTTCCTCATCTGAAGGAGCTCCGTGAGGAGAGTTGTATTTATAGTTGGATGCCTTTTTGAAGAGTTTATCAGACACTATAGGCGAATCACCTCCAATTGCTCCGGATTCTATCAAACCACTATCGTTAACATTTAGCTTACTTATAGGGTACATCACTTGAGGTGTATGGAAGTAGGTTATGCTGTCAGTAGGTAGTGTAATATCAGTCGTGTATGTATTATAACCTAAGTACATGTTATCAGTCCCTTTGATCTGATTACTACCAGTGAATATACTGTCATATTCTCGATGATCACAGTCAATAAAATTAGGAAATGGATTATTACGTGTTGAGTTTGAGTCTGATGTTAGTTGATTCTTTAGTTGTATTATATCAAGATTCATGTTTGATCCTGTTATACAACTATACTGGTTACTGAATATAAAATTATTAAACACATCCTTATAACTTCTACTCTCATTAACATTTAAATTATTTAGATCTCCAGTCGTCTTATAACTGACCCAACTGTTAATTATACTCATCCTCTTTGATGTCTTACTGTAGGGGAATATTGAAATTAAACTTGATGGTGGATACTTGGGGTCCTCAATGGATGGAGTCAATAAGCTTAACTCCCCGGCCTTAGTTCCTATATACGATGTCACACCGGCGACCTCCGTCATTAATATCAAACTACCGGTGGTTTTATTAATAAAATATTTGAATATTTGACTAGAACTCGGTTCATCTAGTGTACCAACACGAAATGTAAACGTACCGTCGCTCCGGAGCGTCAGATAAACGTTTGCGTAATTATCGTTATGACTGATTGTAAGTTGATCATGTGATATTAGATTTATACTAAAATAAATATCATTGTCATCCTCTGTCTGATTAAAATAATAACTATCATACGCTACATTGTCAATGATATCTTCCCCGAATATTAAATCCCGCTCATCACTATCATCAACTCTAGGTAGGATTTTTAAATATTTACTAGTGGTTGTTATGACAGGTGATGAATCGAATGTAAGTGTGGTAGTGAATTGTTCTGGGTAATCGGTTGTATTGACATCTAGGTCAATTAAGTCGTCAAGTCTACACAAGTCACTCATCATCAATGTACTGTAATTATTATTAGATATATCCACACAATTTGATAGAGTATCACTTAGGTTTAGAGAAATACCATCTGCACTAGTTATTACTTTGTTACTGAATTTTATTTTATCATCAAACTCATAATCTAGGGATAATGAATTCCAATTCTCTCCGGACTTGATCTTTACATTTCTCATATTCAATTACTGCCAGTTCATGTAAGCTGTATTCCATTGACCGGATAATTCTTGAACTATTCCTATAGTGGTTGAGTACTCTGGATATAATGCTATTGTAGCTAGTCCATCGTTCCACTCTACAGAGTAATCAGTCATATACGTATAAGCTGCGTCCCATTGAGCGCTTTTCGCTAATACTAAAGATGTTGTGTCACTCCATTCTGCACTTGTTGTTTCAACAATATTACCAACTTCAGCTAAACCTAAGCTGTCAACCTGACCCCAAGCAGCACTGTTTGTGTTGGTTGTTGTGTAGCATGTATCCCATTCTGCTGACTTGGATTGTACGATTGCTGTTAATGTTTCTAGTTGAGATATAATATCGAGTAGTTCCGGATAGAAACTTACATTCTCGACACCTAACACTAAGTCTGAAATCTTAACCTTGCATGTACTATCAGTATTCTGTACAATTAAATATCCTTGGTTATCTATATTACTGCAAGTAGGTAAATCACTTAGGGTTATGTTATTTGTACACTCGGTCATTATAATTATTTATGATAGGAATATTCCTTTGCCATGAAGTGTAGAGTTAAGTGCTGTATCATATCCGCCTATATTTTGCACAATCAGGTCATAAGTCACGTTCTTAGGGAGCTCTGGGAGATCAAAGTATATTTTATTGTCGTTGACTATATTGTAATTGATAGGCACACCTGAGAAGGATGGGTATATTGATGATAGGTAGGGATCAGTGAATGGTACAATCTCCATACCACTCAAACTGTTTATATCATTACTTGATAAGTACACCCCTGTTGTTGATGACATGTTGTAACCTAATATTTCATTCTCCTCGTACCTCTCTGTGTCTATGTGAGTTATGAAAGGCGCAGCAGTTAGTGGTGGACCTAGTCCAGATGTGTACGAACTTTCGGTCAGTTCATCGTAGTAAGGTGTGATGAAGGAAAAATCGCTTGTAATTTCCGGTACAGGAGACATGTTAGTTGTGATCTGAAATATATTGTGCACAGGAGCTCTGTGCTTCTTGAATAACCATGTCTTGATAGTGAACGACGTGTCGCATGCTAGTCTGTAAGGTGTGGTGCTACTCAATTCATCCGGATAATTCATACTCAAATTACCATTCCATAGTACCTCTGATCTGATCTCCTGATCTTTGCTACTAAACCCTTCAGGTAATTTCCATGATATCACAATATACGGATCATTGTAAGGAACGAAATTGCTTATTATTTGCTCAACGTCTGTTTGATATCTAGCCAATATACTCATGTTAACCTCTATGTTAACAGGAACCGGCTGGGGCATGTTGTATGTGGTCTGAGATTTCTCAGTTCTTTCTGCACTTATGTGAGTTTCTTCACTCGCGAAATACGATCCTTCAAGTTTGTTAAACACTCTACTTTCATCTCTACTGACACTTCCAATATTGACTGCAACGACAGGCAAGGTTAAATGCTTGGCCTTGTTAGTTAAATCATGTACAACACGTTGTTTAGGTGCATATACATATCTCACATGAACCTTCGATCTAACGTCTCTATCCTTGTTATGCCGACTGATGATGATATTATTGAATGCACCCACAAATTGGGTCATTATATCCTTGATCTCGAAATAGAATGGTTGTTCTCTCATGACTTAAACGAACGCTAACACTAAAACACCCAGACCAGCGATATATTTACCTGCTCCTTCATCAAAGAAATCACTAACTCTCCACAACATTTCCTTCCACCATGAAACACCTTGACCATATTTGATATCAAGCTTTTCACTTATTCTATCAATCTCACGACCCATCTCATCATCACCCATCTGATCACCTTTTTGCATTGCATGTGTGATTCTCAAGTTTCTTTCATCACGTTTTTTGATTTCTCTAGCCTCTGGATCGTGATTTCTAAGCAAAAATTTGATACCCTTACCCAATAGTTTAGCTAAAATTCCTGTGACAATTGCAGCTGGTGCTGCTTTGAGTAATGTACCACCATACTCAATCACTTTGTCAAGTATTGCATCAAGTTTATCCATTAATGATTCCGGACCGTCAAACACACCCACACCTTCTGGATGTTTAGTCATTGTTGGTTTACCGTCAAGTGGATTGTCAGCATTATAATTCATTGTGTTAGTAGATTTGCTATCCCACGGGGCATTCCCTGGGTGTTGGGACGATCTCTCAAATTCATCTTTAGTAATGACATTACTAGGGAGTTTATATTCTTTTTCTGTGATGATATAATCTCCATACCCAGGCAATATACTCTCTAATATTCTATCAGCTTTACTTAACTCATAGGCTTCAAATAATAACATGTCATCTTTGTTCATAATATTATTTATCAGTTGACTTCTCATTATCATACTATATTATAATATATGGTACAAAAGTGTGAAACAACGCTACAGTGCTGCCTATCGGCATTTTCGGTACACGAGTGTGAGCAGTGGTTAGCTCAAGAGATAGGATTCAACTTGGCAGAGAGAACTGCTAGAACGAACGTAGCTAAATTAAACACAACTGTTAGACGGCAGGTGAAAAACGGCGGCTTAAAATCCGCATAGCACCGAACTGCGACTATTGTCGGCATATATTAGTGGTTATTTATAACCGGAGTTTATTAGGTCAGGATTCTCCATAAAATTGATATCTCGAAGAGTGCGTCTTTTGTGTAAAACATATCAATACGGATATTATTACCATACTCAATGTAATCTATGTTAGTTCATAGGTGCATTGTGTATGTACCAAATCAGCCGGATAAAATTACTCACCTTGTCCTTACCCATTACTTGCAAGACATTGATAGCGGTAGGTATCGCTATATTATTATATAACTATCGAATGATAGACGTTTTGGGGACTTTTTGTGTTTAAATCTTATTGGGTACTAATACCCAAGATTTCTTTTACGTACATGGTCTAAAACCTCTCCGTCACCAACTTCACCGTAACCAGCCTCAATAGCTGCGGTTGCTTCTGCGCTAGCGACAGCCTTGATATTAGCAACGTCTTCAGCTTCCAAGCCAATTTTGCCACCTAGTGGTGAGTAGTTTACATCACCAGTAACTGGAGGGATGTGTGAAAATACGGGTTCTATATGCGCCATGTAATTACTTATTGACTAACGGGTCAATATTTGTAATTATCAGCTTTGTATCATATAGTTTATTATTGCCAATTGGTATCTGCTCTCGGAGCAATTCTTCTTTTTTAGTGTTACCTCTGCAAAAGTCTTCTAGTTTATATGACAATTTAACAGAGTTGTCACCTTCTATTATATCGTACGGATACGGGGCGTCATATGTTTTGATCACATCCTTGTTTGTTTTGATAGTAAACTTGATATAATAATCATCTATATTGAACAACAGCAATCTACCTCTTCTTATGGTTTTGGTACCTATGTTGAATATCACATTCTTTTGTAACATTGGTTCCAGCAACTTCATCTTTTTTTGAACAAGATCAGACATTGAAAAAACTCGCTTTCTGTTGAGGTGTCATTGGATGTATTGTGTCTGCAAAATATTGCCAAAACTCCTTACCATCACCACTGATAGGTATAGTGTTTATCACTTCTATATTGTCTCCGCTTATAGCCCTGTAGTCTTGTTTGAATATGTCCCATGCTATAACTAAATTTTTTGCTGTAGGACTGTACTTGGGAGTACCAGTTGCTGTTTTATAGTGTAGAGTTTGTCTGCCTGTGCTGCTCTGTAAAACAACAGGATTGTTGGTACATAACATTCTACGCGTGGCTGGTGCTCCAGCTTTTGGTCTTCTTCGCTTGAACTTTATTTCGAGTACGTTATTCTCAAGCAACACACGTAGCGTTGATATACCTACCTTCATTCACTATCTGTTTCCTTTGTCTTGCAAATACCAAATATTCTAGCTTCGTTCAAGAAGCAGCTATTTTTAAGCTTACCATGACCATCAATTTCTAAATTACCTACTTGAATGCCTTTGTCGTTGGGGAAGCAAACCACACTCCCGGGTTTGACATACTCACAATTTGGCCCTGCTAGAATAACTTCACCAATCCTCCATGTGAATGTGGTGGCATTAATTGGTACCCAAACACCATTCTTAAGCAATTCTGATCCGTCGTCATTGCAGTCTAGAAATTTAACTAAAATAATATCATCTAGAACACTAGAAAGTTCGTACCCGAATAGATCAAAATTTTCACTCGTCACGTAATTGTCGAGTTGAATAGTGCCTTTGACTTTGTCTCTAAGTTGTGTCTGGGCGTGTTGAAGTTGTGCTGTGTTGGCTGCTGTACTCATAATAAGATTTAATCTCCCTTTGGGAAAGTTCAAGTCTCTTTGCGAGTAATTCAACGTTCTCTAACTCTTTTGGTTTGTCTTCCGGTTTGGTCTTCTTGATATAGTGTATCCTCTTTCTAGACACACGAGGAATTATTGTGTTGATAAACTTGTAGTAGTCTTGTTTGGTTTCAAACACACTCCACAGCCAATTGCTTGTGTTGTTGATAACAATAGCTAATGACGGGCTGTGCATGCTGATCCACCTATTAACCATATAGTTATTGAAAGAACTTTCTTCATCTACATTCTTTAATAGATTACCCTTCTTGGTGAAGAGTATATCATTAAGAATATCAAAGATGGTCACTACTTGCTGATGATCTTAGTCGTAGCAAGGAACATATCATCATTCATTGCATAAAACATCTCAACCACGGTATCTTGAAAAATCTTAACTTGATCATCAGTTAAGTTAGTACTATAAGCAAAACTAGGAGCTCTATCACCAGCACGAATGTTAATTCCGGTATGACCTAGTGCAGCACCACTCTTGTTGTGTGTGATACTAACGCTACACTTACCTTTGGTTTGTATGATACCACCACTTGTAAATTCTTTATGTACGATTAGATCATCTCCATCCACTTCAATAGGAGCTTTGATCAAGTTTTGTAACACATTAGCAATACCAGTGTTAAATAACCTCTGCCATGCTACTGCTCCGAATGTGTCTAGGTCAGGTATCTCCCAGAGAAAATTAACTGCATCATCACTATAGATATAATCATTGTTAAGAACATCCTCATGGTCGATCATCCCATCCGCTTCAACAAGCATAGGTCCACGAAATGTGATAATGTTACCAATTGGTAATGTTCTCTTCTTGAAAAATGTATATGCGAAACGGTTATGTAATAAATTGCCGTCGTAACTTTTAATATCAACTATCATACATATATTATACGATATTTTACATGTAAAGTCAAACCTTTTTATTCATACTTAAATACTCGATGCCACTTTGTGGGTATTAAGTTATAGTCAGTATAATTAACCTCTCTTATCATCCCGGTGTGATTGGAGGATGAAGTTTCTTCAGTTAGTAGCTTTTCTACAAAAGTATGGTAAGCATCATCAAATATCAATATTGTTTCTTTTGTTGAGAACTTCTTACATTCATACAAATCGCTTTTAGCTGCACTGTATCCGTGACCTCCGTCAATATGTATCAAGTCGAATGCCGGTGCTTCATTATAATCTCTTAATGTTTCTCGACTATCACCTGGAATGAGTTTAAAGTCTGATAGTGTTCTAGCTAATAACTCACCACAAGGTTTTGAGTATTTGTGTGAACATAAATCAAATGATCTTATTATTATTTCAGGATTAGCATATGTGTAAAGAGCAGCTGAGTGACCAGCATTAAAACCAATCTCTAGTATACTCTTTGATTGTTTACATAATGTATGTATGTTTTGTCTGAGAGCCTCCTTATTATCTCGATGAAATTTAAAATTACTGTGATGTTGATAGAGACAATTACCTTCCATTGGTTCTTTAATTTCTTTTACTATTTTGTTAATACTACTAACAAGAGGTAATGTGGAGAATTGTTCAAATATATACTCGTTATTGTTGTTCATACTATTACTTATTTATGCTATTAAATATAGGGCAGTTTAAAGTCCAAGGTTTTTGATTCCACCAGTAATGATTGAGATGAACCTTGTATGATTTCCTCTCACCTTTTCTAGCAGGTCCATTATACACGCATTTCCATGTATCTTTATCCCTTGTAACCTCACCATATTTAGCATACGAATTCCATTCATATCCTATTTCAGGGTGTGTATAATCATAATCAACTAATTTACAATGTGTAAATATATGAGCTTGATCAAATCCCGGGCATTTGAGTTTTCCTTTGACATTCTCGTAAGCATCTCTAAACTTATCAAATTGATACCATTCAGGATCACCTACGATCTGAACACCACTATTAAGAAATTTGAAATTAAATTGATCTGTATGACCCGGTACTAACTGATGGTCAATGCCAATAAATGGCTTATCATTTCTCTTGTTCCATATATGATCTAAACTAGACAAACAAAATATATCTGAATCCAGAAATATAAAAGGTTCCCTTATCTTACATAAATTATACAATTTAAAATTAACATTATGATGATCCATCCAACTATTCTTATATGATTCTCGTTGGTGAAAATTAATATTATTAAACTTCTTAGAATATTCAACAATAGAATTATCTATATCACTCTCATACAATATATGAAGATTAACATCCTCATTATGTCTTTTAAATTCTCTAATAAAAACCTTACACATCTTAATGTATGGCTCTTTATCATAATTCATAATAGTTACAACATTCATAAAAAAATTCTCCAGAAATTACGCTCCATCAACTTTTCATTAATCACAGGATTCATAAACGAACCATAAGGTAATCTCTTGATTAGTACATCACTCAAATACCGATTAAACAGACGTTCAGCCAGATTATCCATTCTGTTAGATGATAACTGAGTTGAATTGAAATCTCTCTCAACACATTGAATGTTTTGCCATGTAGGTTCATGATGTATATGAAAACAATAAGGTGGAAAATTATTACCAAACAAATCCCCACCATGCATCTTCATCAAACCTGCGTATACTTGATCCCAGTGAGGTTGCCCGACTAGATAATCTCTAAAAAGATCCTTGTGAAGCTCATACCAGTCCTTAGAAAATATGAATGTATCAAAACCAGCGATCTCATATCTAACAGGAGTTATTTTTTTATCTAGTATATTATCAAATGAATCAATATCGTGTATATCTAATCTTGAACAGCTCATACACGCTGGTTTGTTTTCGGATATATATTTGATGAGATTTTTATTGATGATTACATCATTGTTGGTATATATAAAATAGTCACATTCTTGTCGAGACAATACATCTAATATATCGTTAATAAACGGTAATTTCTTTGTTGATTTATCAACAGTATCTATACTACTGCGAGTGAGAGCAAACACATGCTCCATATCGTATTGAGCGTTAAAACTATCCCTCTCGTCCTCAAACTGTACGTTGATTAGATTGACATCACCTAAATGCTTCCACGACTCAACCGCGACGTCTTGACGATGGTATTTACCAAATGTATTTGTACCTATTACAATCTTCATGGCTTAACACACTTTAAGAAATTGACAGCATCATCTTTACTAGCTGTCTCTTGATTAGGATCACACACGTTGATATTATGCTTGTCGTAAAACAACGCAACTGCCGTTTGAAAGTTCTTCATCCAGTCACTTTCACTTCGTATTTTACTGTCACTATGTCCATGATCTTGTTCAGATAACAAAACATCACTATTGTGAATATCTGCAAACCATCGAAATGGAGGATGGTATCCTGCCTTGATAGTCTCCATTGTGTGGTCAACGTGCTCCATGGCATTAAAATATCTCTTATCCATCAAACCTATATCTTTTATGACACTGTTGTGATAGTAACTCAAAGCTCCGTATACATTATGGTAAAGACTCATCTTGATATCCCCGTAATCTACGATCAATTTAGGTTGTGGTACACCATTCAACTTGTTGTCCTCTCCGTGTAAGCAGAAGTTCAAGTGCTTAACACCACTCCTTTGAGACAACTCGATATACTGCTTGACTACCTGATTGCTATTGAATATTATATCATCCTCCACAAGAAATATATGCTCACACTTCTTGTCCATCAAATACTTCAATAGCTTGTTCTTGGATTTGCCTACACCCAAGTTTTTCTTATTGTTTATGACATGACACTCAAGTGCCGGTATCGTCACTCTCCTCTTACTATCGTTAACAACAACAATTTCATCGATAATATCCTTGTGTGTATCGTTGATAGACTCCACACACTTCGTATAAAAATCCGGCCTGTCACAAGTAACGATACCTAATCCAATTTTTCCGATAGTCATAATATTTAATTATAATGGCTAAATCAGTCGGTTGCAATAAGTAATTTTAAATGACAAGAAAAAAGACTTCGAATTACAAGAGATCCGCATCAAATAAAAATCGTAAGGATAGAGAAATTGAAGAGCTACCACAAGTCGTATCAAGTAATGAGTTTGACAGAACATTCAAGATAAATACGAAGTACAAGCTAACTCCGACTCACGAATCATTTACTGAGCTATGTTATAGTCACAACACAAAGATAGCATTTGTTGACGGCCCGGCAGGTACAGCCAAGACATATTGTGCTGCATTAGTCGCATTGAACATGCTAAAGTCACATAGAGTTGATGAGGTAGTGTATATAAGAAGTATAATCGAGTCTGCTAGCAAGAGCATGGGAGCTTTACCTGGTGAAGTTGATGATAAATTCCTTCCATGGACTTTACCCTTGCAAGAGAAGTTACAAGAGTTAATTAGCTCTAGCGCGATGAATACACTATTTGAACAATCTGTAGTCAAAGCATTACCTGTCAATTATGTCAGAGGTCTAACATTCAAGGATAGCGTAGTTATAGTTGATGAAGCACAAAATCTAACCAAGAGTGAGCTTGTGACTATATTAACACGATTTGGAGAAGATTCCACAATGTTAGTCATCGGAGATACATTCCAAGCTGATATCGGACAAAAATCAGGTTTTAAAGAAATGTACGATAAGTTTAATGATAAAGAGAGTGAAGACAATGGTATTTTCTGCTTCAAATTTACTCATAATGATATCATGCGTAGTGAAATGTTGAAGTTTATTGTCAAAAAACTCGAGCAATAATTAAGTATAAATATAAAGACGTTTAAACAGTTCTATACCGAGGCTGATAACAGGCCTGTGTCGTCAACTCTGAAGAAAGGTGACAAGATAAAGAATACTAACCCTGACTGCGAACACGCCGGTAGTGAGGGAGAGGTGGAGGATGTTATCGAATTACCAGAAAAAGGTAGTAAGGGTGTCAAGAGTAAGCATAATATCCCTGGTAGGTTAGTAAAATACAAGGTTACTAACAGTAATGGTAAGGAATATGAAGAAGGTGACACGTTGATCAAGACAGGTGAGCAATTGAAGAGGATTAAAAATTAACGTGATCCGATTAATCTCTTATATAACCAGAATATATTAACTATAAATTTAGGTACCCGTAAATTAAAACCTGAGGTATCGCATATGACTGGATTTTCTGCGAATAATCTTCTAGTTAATATCTGCTTCCACCACGATACATTAACAATATTACAACGCGTTACGTATATATTGTCTGTCTTAGGTATATCCTTAAAGTTATATGTCCCCCAATTACCTAAATCTATGAAAGCTCCATCCCATACACTCTTAAAATCCCCACTAAACGTACAATCTTCAATGCGGATATTATGCACATCACACTTTATAGTGAAGTGATGCTTGGTGTTATTAGAAATAAAAGTACATTGATCAAACAATATATCACCACCTCTAACAATATCAACACAATCCTCATATCCACCCACTATTATACATCTACGTACCACTACGTTACTAACATATGATAACTTTAATCCTTCAGCTACATTATTTGCATCTATATGACAATCTTCTATTAATATAGATTGTTTAGGTTGACCTGGTCTCCATGAAAATCCTAAAGCATTTTGATCAACCTTTCCTGAAGGTTGTCTTTTATCTGGTAAGCTAAGCTCCGGTTCCCCCTTGAAGTTACGTGCTCTTATCTCAACATCGAACTTGATAATTTATACTAAAAACTTGAGAGCTTTTTGAAACTCCTTCAACACTTTACTAGGATCTCTAGCACCACGAGTCTCTTCTTGAGTACCATCTTCATTCTCTGTGAATACTGGACTTGTTTGAGCGTCAAATTCACGCTTGAATGATTCAACAAACTCTTCACTCAACTTTAAATTTCTAGGAAATCTTTCCCTTACGACGGTTTTGTGTAATCCAAAATTTTCCATCACACTGTCAAGCTCACTATTAAAATTCTTCATCGTTATTATTTATGTATTAACCGTAAGTTTTTGCTGAATCATCATTATCAGCGATCAGCGGAAACCCAAATTCATCAGTTAACACACTAGTATCAACGAGTGAATCTTCCTCACCAAATATATCACCATTGTCATTAAGATAATATCCTAACAACTTTATACGCTCTTCTGTCGAGCCGAAAACCTCTACCATTGCTGCGCGATCCTCTTTTGGAAAAAACCTCTCGTCTTCTTTAGCCCAGTTAGTGTACATAGCTTTGAACAAGTTGTCAATCTCTTTTATGTACTCACTGTCAGTCTCTCTCACCCCGTCATCCTCAATATCATTCTGAGCAACGTTCGTGATAGGTATGAAGAATATGATATCTAGAAAGTGCATCGATTGCTTCACAATAGGAATACACTTTTCGATAAAGGATTCAGTTATGTCGCCTACACCCTTGTGATATGCCCACATGGAGTATATAAGGTTATCAAGGGGACACCTATCGTAGATAACGTAGCTATCTTCATCATATGTCTCCATCTGGTCAATCATATGATTGAGAATGTCCCATTGATTCTCCATGGTAGTTTCCTTGCTGTGAGCCTCAGGTTTTAGAATCGAACGATAACTAACCTTAGGAGTCTCGTACATGTCCCACTTTTTAATGAAACTTTTTAGTAGTGTTGTCTTGCCTTGACAAGCTGTACCTGATATCGATAATCTCATAAATCTACTTATTACACACCAGTCAATTTATCCCATGCAGATACATGCAATCTACTCAATCCAATATAACCATACTTCTTGGCCATCTCTAATGTGAACCTAGTTCTTTCGTGATAATCTGCTTGCCGATCTAGACCTGGTTGTAATAAAACCTTGTCATGAGGTATGTTAAACGGTCGAATGAAATCCTCTTCTATCTCCTTCAAACACTCTTCAGTACTGATAACAAACTTGAACCAGTAATTCTCATGAGACATGATACGATGCAATGCAGCAGGTACAATACGTCTGTTCTCTGCCATGCCACTATTAGCCAACTTCACAGAACAATTGATCTGATCCAGCATATCAAACAAACCATCCTGGAGATACAACGTACCGTTAGTCTCAATCTCATCAAATGTATTGAGAGTCTTATCATGATTATCCTTGACGTAATCAAACAGATAGTCACGAAATGCTGGTATTGATCTTTGATGCTTAGGTATAGATGGTTCACCACCAGTCCATATAAGATGAATACGACCGTCATATATCCAGTGATCAATACACTCATCCTCCCACTCTTTGACAAGCTTGTAGAAGGGTTTCTCTAAGCCTCTCCTCCACACTGCCTCTGTATCACACCACCATGTAGCATCTCCTGATTTCATCAACTCACCATTTGTACCTCCGCACATTAAATTACAAGCCTTGAGTCTTATAAAATATGCAGGATAACCAGTGGTGTGTCCTTCGCATTGAACTGAATAGAAACTCTCAGATAAATCTAGAGTTGTAGGTGCTGGTCTGTCGTTAGCCATAAAATTTTTCATTGATTGTGATTCGTCTTTCATAATATTACCATCCCCAAACGTTTGTCGATTCTTTGTCTATCCACTTGTTGGTTTGTTTCTTTCCATATAAAGGGTTGTCATCTGTCTTCGTATTATTATCTACCGGAGGCGCTGTTTGTACAACTTTTTCTGGAACCTTGTCCTCTACGATCAATTGCTCGAAACCACTCACTGGTTGTACCTCAGCTCCAGACCAGGTGTCTAAGTCATTTGTGATGACTATTTGATCTTGCTCGTATATAGCACTATTATCCTGATGTTCAAACACTTCAACCTTTATACAACTACATCTAACACCTTGAGTTTCTCGTAAATATTTGTTAACTGCATCATAACACCACTCAGCAATTCTCTCAATCCCTGTACCTTTAGGCATTATTCTCAACTTACATCCGTCACGTCTTTCTAACTCCCTGTACAGATCCAAATGAGGATCATCAAAAGCAAGACATGTAGTGTGATCAAATTGATCTTTTAATATAGCTTTAAATTCCTTCAATCCACCAAAATCTACAACCCAGTGGTTGATATCTAAATCAACGGAAGTGAACCAAAATTTAGCCTTAAGTTGATAGCCGTGATTGTGTCGACAATGACTAGTCGCTCTTGGTTGTTTGAAGGCACAAGAGCCTAATTCTAATAATTTTGTACAACGAAACATATACTAATTATAGTATATATACTGATACAAGGCAACTGAAACTTTACTTATCCAGCTTTATCTCAACACTTTGTAGTGTGTTGTTGATATTGTCAAAAAACCAGCAAACCCCCGCAGATGCAAAAGGTAATAGAATGTTGTTATCTGTTAACAATGACACAACAATACCTACCCAAAATCCTAGACATAAACTACATTTGAATAGACTGTCGAATATATTTAATTTACTGAGAAAATTACGAGGTATGTTAAGAATTGAACCATACTTGAATATCCAGTGCATTCCTACACAGCATATCAATTCATACACCATTTATTCTTCGTTTTCCTCAATCAGATCGACAGCTTCTGAAATCATTCGAGCCTGATCTTTAGTTATTGTGACAACAAACCCATCATCATCACGTATTTGTATGGAATTTTTATCCTTAGAATATACCTCAGGGCATGCCTTGCTATTACAACACAACATTACACTATTCCTCTTGCTATTATGCTTCAATTTTTTCATAATTAAATTTTATTAAACCTCGTTAACTTGAATGATGGTCAATTCACCACTCTCGTTGTCAAATCTAGGAGCAATACTAGTAACGAAATCGTTCTCTATATTACCTTGCGAATCAACCACTTTCACTTGAGCACTCTTCTTGTTAACTATAATCTGAATAGTATCATCATTCTCTGTACCAGTTATTATAGTACTCCCCTCACCGTCATCACTATCAATTGATTTCAACTTGGCCAAGTGAATCAGATCAGCTCCTTGACCGGCTCGTTGTAGGAATATTTTTATAAACTTGAGACCTCTGAACGATGGCTCTTTGCTGTTAGTAGGTATGTTGACACTCCTGCTAACACTAGGCAGGTCTCGTTCCACTACTATGCTCTTATTGACCTGAGCATAACACTCAAATAAATTAGCAAAATCACTCTCGTATGTACCAAAACGTTTCATATCATTCTCCTACGTACAACTTGACACTCGTCATCGATGCACGTTCGCCATTATTTATATCATCTACAAGATCATACGTGTCTTTTACCGGACTTTGTTTAGATATGTTAATATTAAGCTTGTCACTGTCTATACCACTCTCTTGTATCAAGCTACCAGCATACAATCTCCATATAGCCATCGTTTGCTCTATAGTCACATGTCCGTATCCTTCACTATTAACATCATTACTAGACATCAATATATTAAACACCAGATCCGCATCAATACCTTTGGGTAAATTTTTCATTATAGTGTTCTTGTCCTTGGTGGATATCGCGACTCTAAAGGCACTTGCACTAGTCATCCTAGCAACTCCAGCAGTCTGAACTGATAGAATGTTGTCAGTGAACTTGTCTGAATGTATTAAATTTTTATATCGAGCGCTGTCAGGCGCACTATCTCCACCGGCTTTATTCTGTGTGCTTAATGCCCGGGGCTTGGATGATACAAATATATTAACCTCATCACACACCTTACAAGCATTCAATGCAGTCATGTAGTGACCCACGTGAGGAGGCTTGAAGGCTCCTGGAAATACACCAACTGTGTACACGTCTTCAGAAGCTTCACTCAATAGAGATTCAACCAATGTATCAAATGACTTCATCCGCCAAAATAATCTCTATACACGCTCAGTATTTCAGAAGAATCACAACCACATGATCCAATAACTCGTTCTAATTCAATAACGTTTGTAGATTTTATAATAATTTCCATGTTCTCAGACACCTTATCATGATAACCTCTAACCATCAAATAATCAACAATATGTTTTTTGAGATCAATCAACGGGTCATCCTGCATACCGCAACCTCCTCCATCAACTTCATACTGATCTAGTCCAAAGCTCATCCTATCCGCACCCAAACTAGGCACTATAGCCACGATATTACCCTCACCATCTTCTTCAAGTACATATCCTACATAATCACCGCGTGTTTCTGCTTCGTTTCTGGGATCATGCTTCACTCTCACTCTCAACAAGTTAGTCTTACTTAAATTACTCTCTAAAACTGTATCAAACCTAGACATATAAATTATTTATCAAAAACTTGTTGAATATTCACATCATATACCGTATAATAAGTGTATGACAGATATTAAATTGACTTTCGCAAATGGTAATCACCCTAGAACACGTGACGAGAAGGATGAAATGATTGAGAACGCTGCTAAGGCCTATGGTGAATACATGGATGCATTAGGATTTGACTGGAGAAATGATCCAAACAGTGCAGATACACCTAGACGAGTAGCAAAGGCTTTTATCAATGATCTAGCTGAAGGTTGCTTCACTGAACCTCCCAAGATAACAGCATTTGATAACGTTGATAGTTATGATGGTGTTGTGTTTCAGGGTAATATCAGAATGAATTCATTTTGCTCTCATCATCATCTACCATTCATCGGTAATGCTCATGTAGCGTATATCCCTGGAGTTGATGGCAAAGTGATTGGATTGAGTAAGTTGAACCGTATTGTAGAGTGGATCTGTCGCAGACCTCAAGTACAAGAGAACGCCACAATGCAAGTGCATAGATATATAGACAGTGTTTGTGAAGGTAACAAAGGTGTTGCTGTATTAATCGAAGCAAACCACTTGTGTGCATGTGTACGAGGTGTTAAACACGACAGTACGATGAAGACTGCAAGAATGAGCGGTGCCTTTTTAGATCGTAAAGATATCAACACACGACAAGAGTTTTACGATTTTGTAAGAGATTTAAAAAGATAGGAACTTAAAAAAATGAAAACTATATTTGACAAAATAGACCCAAAACTTATTGAATGTACTGGTGGAGCATGCGAGCATGCCTCTCATCAACTCAACGGACCTTTATTAGTATTGATCGGCGTACTGACCATATACACATTGTATGTGTTGTCTCCTACCCGGGAGTAATTTTACGTGTTGTCTTCTGTACCACGTACAGCCGCTTGAACAGCTTCGGCTGCTTCAAGTTTTTTCTTGAGCATGTCCACATACACGTGTAACTGACCCGCATCTGCATATTCCTCAATTTTAGCAGCAGGTGGATTTAACAGTAAGTTTTTTAAAGACTCAATCTCAGCGTCAACTTCATCAGGTTCTCTTTGCGCATCGATAATAGCATCAACAGGATCACCCATCGGTTCTTCCATTGGTTCTTCATTTTCTCCAGATACAGGTAAACCTTCTTCTTCAGTTACAGTTTTAGTTTTACCGTAGGCTTCAGAGAGAAGGTCCCTTTCTTTCTTCCATGATCTATTGTCCATAGAAGTATTTAATCATAGTCTACTCACTATTCTTGGATTCTTGGATCTCTTTTCTGCGATCTTTGCAGATTTTAGTGATCTCCATGAGAGCTTTACGGGCACGCGTGCCAGCAGCTTTGTTTCCTTTTTCAGAAAACTTCTCATTCTCGCTAATATAGGACTCGACTAGAGTCAAAAGTGTGTTATGTGATTCGCTCATATACATACTATTTATACTCAACATATTACAGATCTACTGATTTTATCATAAATAATGACATGGCCGGTACAAGTAAATCATATTGGAGGAAAAAGTCTCCAGGAACACCAACAGTTAAACAAGCGATTAACTCACAAGGAAAACTAGAATCATACAATGAATGGGATTTATACTTGTATAATCCTAGTAATGATACGGCTGTTATGAATGTGTCAGGTATGGTGACGTCCAACCCCGGTGTTGACGCTGAATACATTGAACAAGGTCCTGAGCATGGTGATGGAGGTACACAAATAAATCACCCAAATCCATCGATATCTGATAAATTCTAATAAATAAACGTATGACATCATCACACAAGAAGGACTTTGACGCACTCGCGAATGCATATATGAATATATTTGAAGGGAAATCAGGATTCAAGCCGTGTTCTCATTGCTCAACTGAATCGAAGTGCGAAGAGGCTGGAAAATGTCTTGGGAACGATTCTAACGTACAGGAGAAAGTAGATGATGTCGAGAGTTCAACTGAAACTGCAATCAATGCTGCAACTGAAACTGCTGAAGCTGAGGAAGAAGCTAAAGCAACTGGTAAACAATTACCTAAACAGGTTAAGGATATGAAAAACTTGTCTAGTAAGTATCTAGATGATAAAAAAGCAGAGCTTAGTGCGAAGATGCAATAAGCTACCTAGCGAACTTCAAACTGCCTAAAATCTGATTCACTGGTGCAAATATACCTGTGAATTTATAAATCTTCTGCTCATCTGTACCTTTAGGTGTGTATGTGAAGGTCAATCCTTCAGTAGGTACAATCTCCTTGAGCCCACCTAACTTTTCAATCATGTTGAGTTCTTTCTGCAACTTAGCCATAAGAGTCATGTCACCGGTAGATTCAATCTCTCTAGTGACTTCCTCAATACCTCTCCTGATATCCTGAACTGCTTCATCTGGATTCAATGTGAGTAGATTGGAAATATTTTTATTGAGCTGCACACCAAGCTTGAGAAACAATGTCTTGAGCGGATCGTTCATATTATCAAACAATCCTTTCAACTCACCACTCTTCTCAGTAGCACTGACCCATTGTACAAATTCCATATTGTCAACTGCAGCCTTCAATTCACCTATATTCTTTAGCGCTGTAGCGTTATATTCTCTAGGTCGTTTACCTGGTGTTAATCCTTTGTATGCCCATCTCAATGCAACTTTCCTGAGAGCATCTGGTTGAACAATATAGTTAAACTGTTTAGCGCCATTAGCGATAGCCTGTGACATGTAGCTTACCCAGTAGTCTCCTATTGTATTAGTAGGGTTCAACTGATATTGACTCATTATATTGTTGATAGTGGACAAATACTCATCTTGACTAGCTTCGAAGTTACTCACTTGCGGAAGTTTTAACATTGGCATGCTAGTGATTGTGAATTTGTTTTGAACATCCTGATTGACTTGCTTGATCATACCCGCCATCATGCGTCCATATTCATCAAAGTCTCCATCTAACACATTACCTTCTTCATCATACTCTCTGAAGTTGTGTAACACCAACAATTCATGATTGTATGGAATCACATTCACAGTAGCAGGCCAGATTACTTCTATATTGATCCATCTTTTACCATCTCCGAACAACAATTGTTTTTGCTTGTCACTCAATGCTTGAATGGCTTTCTCTAAATCTTTAGCTGCAAAACTGAATGCCTCTTTGACGTTTTCATTTGGATGATCTTTAAAGAAATTGATAACACCTTTGCTACCTTTGATACTGTCTTTACCGAATCCTCTGTAATGTCCTTTGTTACGAGCAAATCTAACTATACCAGCTCTGTATCCAACTGCTAATGCTTGACCGTCTGTCTTCTCCTTGATAGTGCCTTGAATGCCTCCAGTGAGTGCTTGTCTGATTATGTTTTGAAGGTCTTCAAATTGTAGAGTGTAATCTTCATGTACATTCGCCATGTGACCATACGCTCCTCCTTCTTCTAATATTCTGTTAAATTTTTTAAAGTTCATTATATAAAACGAATATCAAACCCAGACGCATCATCACGTGGGTAAAATTTAAGTCCGGACTCACCCAATCTAGTGAGTAGTGGTATTGGATCGAGTTTTAGTATATCATCAGATGTTACTGATACTGCATCACCGCTCTCATTATAAACAACCAACCACTTGAATTTAGCAATGTGTGTCAGGTAGTTCTTAAGGTGAAAAACACCAATGAGATTCTCTACTCTATTTTTATCAGTATTACCTGGTATTTGTTTTAGTGCATCCACGAGCAGTTCACTCAAAAACTCACCCCCATAATTAACAACAGCCCAAGGCTCGTCTTTATATTTTCCAGTTTCTTGAATTCCAGAGAATGCATCTTTAAATTGTTGAACAGTCATCTGATCGACCGGGACGGTCTGATCGCCATCTTCTGTGTTGATTTTAACCGAACTACCATGAGCAAACGCTCCAGCAACTTCACTTTGCTTAATTTTTAGTTTTGCAAGTGGCAAACCGGTGCTGGCGTTGAAATATATCTTATAATGCTCGTCTTCACTTAAGTTCTTTAATTTTTCATACGTTAAATACTCGTCTTCACCCATCGGATTTTGTACTTTATATATAGGGTTATTCTTATTGTTACCACCAAAATAAGCCATCGCTTGGTCAATGCCCTTGATAAACAGAGCTGTCACACTCTTAGGCTTCGCACCTTTGATACCCTTGCCTATCCTGCCCTGGTTAAATTTCAATTCTATTGTATGTTCTGTATTAGAGTTGAGTTGTATATCACCCGCTCCATCCGGTTTTTGACCTCCATATATGAATGATAGTAGAGATTCACCCGGGCCTGCAGCTCCTCTAGCCTTCTTTGCCTCATCAAACGGCTTTAAATATTTCATATCTGGGTTTCGTTCCAAATCGAAGTGTATTGGCTGAGCACCTGAAGTATGAGTGGACTGTTTACCCTCTAATGGAGCCCATAGATTGAACTTACTTTTACCTACACTACCCATAAAACCGATTAATTCTCTCTGCAAAACACCGCTCTCGATCTGGCTCATTATTTGATTAGCCTTGACGCTTTGATTGATCGATTCTCCCTCTATTTTCATCGTTCGGTCAGCGGTATCCATAACAAATTTAAGCAAATCCTGTACAACATCACTTAAAGTACGCTCCTGTACGTTCGCAATTGCAGTAGATTCTGCCGCTCTCATTTTAATCTTCTTCAGTAACCTACCCTTATCGGCGATTGATCCTGTCTCGCGGCTCAGCTCATGAGCTTGATCTTGAGTAGTTCGATAAGAGTCCCATCCGTCATTTGTTTTAAAAAATGCTGAGTTTCTGTCTAATGGTAATTTTAATACATTTTGTAATTCCTTCGCATTACTATCTGTTATTTCAACCGTTTGTGTCGTACCGTCTGTAAGTGTAACAGTAACTGTCGCCTCTTCGATCACGTTATTATTCTCTTGGTTATTTAACACGTGAGAATATAATTCACTCTCGCGTTTCGGTGCAACATACTCGTCACCGCGCCGAACATTCTCATATAAATTTCTTAAATCACGATCGCTCATACTTCAAAATCTGAATGTGGATAATTGTTCTTCACAATACGACTAACCAACTCTTGCATCTCTTCTAGATTCTCTGTGTCAACAACCTTGGTCAACTTGGCATAATCAACATCATCAATATGCTTAGGAGCCATGATCAATGCTTTGCGTATCATCTCAACATAATTGACTTTCAACACTGCTGTGTCTTCTTGACCTTCACTCTCTTCATCCGGAATTGCACTCTCTGGAGTCTCTTCTGGTACAGGAGCAGCAGCTGGGTCAACTGGTGCCGCGGCTGGATCAGCTGGTGGTAATGCTGGATCCTCTTCGTTTAAAACGCGAAGGTGTTCTTCTATTAGATGTGTGAACTTTTTCATATATTAAATTATTATTGTTGTGCTTTCATGAACTGTACGTATTTATCCTCGTCCATGTTGTTGGCTTGAGCTTGTTGTTGTATGGTAGGGTTGTTTCTAAATGAATCTCTCCAAGCTTGCTCTTGTTGTGCTGGAGTTTGTTGGGTTTGAGTCCCACCACCGGTTGGTGGTGATTTCCCTTCAGCCGCGCGCGTTTTATCTTTCGCGAGTGCCTGCATTTTAAAATTATAGAAATAATCTTTTCCCTCCTGTGGAGGAGTGAAATCTTTTCCCTTTTGCTCCCATGCCTTTTTGGCACCAGCATCCAACTTGTCCCATTCTGCTCTAACCTTTTGACTGTCTCCTTTGGGGTCAAACATACCAGCACTGCTCATCGCCCCGAATGTACCACCGTGTTTTTGATTCTGTGCGAATGTACGAATCTTTTGAGTAGCACCAGCTACTTTATTTATACCTTTCTTCACACTACCAGCTAAATCATTCATCATACCTTCAATCAAATTGTTAGTCTTGTTGCTCATGCTGTCAGATTTCTCAGTAACTGTTGGGAGATACTTGCTCCGAGCATGCTGAATTGAACTGTTAAAATCACGTTTCATAATATTATTTATACATAATCGACTTAACTTTCACTTGATTGAGATAATCCTTGCTTATATAAATCAATTTATATTTGTCACTATATTTCTTGAGCTTGGAGAAATTAAAATTAGGCTTGCTTGTGATGTTCCTCAACTCGTTGATCACTTCAATGTATTTCCCTTTGTTGGTGTTGTAATATTGAACAAACGTATTGAACTTGACATCACCAATAAACACGCGAACCGGTATCATGGTTTTGATCTGCTTGAAAAATCGATTCATGAACAACACAAAGTCTGATCTATTATCATTATCACCACCTTTGCGAGTTCTAGAATTGATACAGGACTTGAAATCACACTTGACATCCTTCTCACAATAATATATCACAATCTTGTTCGTAGTTTTAGTCTCAATAACAACATCACATATGGTCTTGATCAGATGATAATAGTATATACGCTTAGTGTCTTGTGATCTCACGTTATGATCATGAAACTTGTCATACGTGAACAAATCGTCAACAATACACTTGTACGCGCGCGTGAATATAGATTCGAAATTTATAACATGTAAGCTGTAATTATCTAACTCGATTGAGTCCATAACTTGTATTATAAGAGATTACTTACATAAACGCAACAAAACATCTTTGTATCTCTCAAAGAACCCATCTAAAGGAGTCACGTAATTGGTTTCTTTATATACCAAGTAGTTAGCACCGTCTAATTTGTTACATTGCTCGAATACATTAGTATCAAACGCAATGAATTTGCCTTGGTTGTTGATTTTAAATATTAAAAACCAATTTTTCTCATCAGAAAATGATTGCTCCAACCAACTGTCTAACATTTTATTCTCAGTATAGAATTTACTGAATGATATATCCTTATGAGCTTTGCATTCGATCTTCATCTTGTACAATTCATCAGGTGGAATCAAATCTCCCTCTAGTAATAGTTTTTGTGAGTGAGACAAACGAGCCAACACATCAGCATTCATTCCTCCAGTCATAGCACCACTAGTGGGTACACGCGTAAAATTCAATCCGAATACGTCCGAGAGATGCTTTGCTGTGTCCCTCTCAAAGGCATTTCCTTTGGCTTTCTGAGGAGATGGCATGTATTTATTTACACTAAATTATCTGAATATCAATTCTTTTTCTTACCACTCTTCATATTCGCACACCAGTGTGACATTTTGGCCTTCTCACCACTGCTGTTCTTGGCGCGTTTCCGAAGCTCTGTCACTGATCCGTTGCAGCTTGTGCCGGCTTTTTTGACTCTACCAGGACGACTCTTGCCTTTTTTCTTGCCGTCTTTGAAGTTTTCTTTTGTGACTTCTAGTTTGTCACCAGCCTTCTTAGCAGCTTTGTATGCTTTGCTGCCTTTCTTGGCACTCTTGCCTCCGCGTTTTTTCTTGGCGTTGATGTTGGCCCATAGACCTTCGTTTATACCAAATCCGTCCCTCATACGCTCTGACGCCTTCCATACATCGTTCTGACGTCTGGTCGAGTTGAGTATGTGATCATCACTATACTCATTAGTATACTCTTTCCAGCTTTTGTTGTGCATGGCTGCTAGCACCATGGCGCGGAAACGAGCATATAGTTCATGATGGTCTTCCATCTCTTCTTTGTATTCTTCTTCTGTTTTCCATTCACCATCCGGTTCTTCTGGTAGATTGTCCGGGTCCTTACTCGACTGCACCACGTCATCATCCAGTTGTTTGTATATGTCAAATCGTTGCTGATACCATTCAGGTTGTGTATCTTTCAATCCCGCACCAGTCAAGTAATCGTCAATCATTTGCTGTGTCTCCTTGATACCATAATCAACCACACTCACAGGACGTAAATTGGCTTCATAATCCCCGGCACTGTAAATCAGGTCCATCACTCCAAAGATTAAATCGTCCATGTTTTCAAATCTGTTAAGATTCTCAGTGTAAAATTGTCTAAATGTTTTCTCATTTACACTACCATCCCAACCATCTAGGGTACGAATAAAGAACATCTCATCACCTTCAAAATTGGCATCACCAGCCGTTATGGACCGGTGAGGTGGGATGTGCTTGACAAGCTTGTATTGCTCGTTTATGTGATACTCTCCAACTGCTTCATCTATACCCACATCATGATAAAAATTGCTCATCGCATCGGCTGTACCAAATTCAACATAATCTTCATACTCACCTTGATAATCTTCATCTTCACCGAATTGCTCATTTGCTAATTGTGTTGAGTACTTGACCAATCCCTCTACTTTTTGATCTGGTACATGTCCAAACGATTTTAACACTATTATATTCTCACTATGATATCCACCTATACCTATAATGGTGTAGTGATACTCCATTGAATTATCTTCGTAAAATTGTCTAAATGTTCTCATTGTCTAAATATTTTGAGGTGCTTTCTGGTTCTGCTTGCAACTCATCAACATGCACCATCCGCACTCTACGGAGGGGCATTTTCTCATCATCTGCAGCTGCTAGTTGTGCGAAACCACCGATTATCTCGATCGTGTCACTACCATCATGCGCGATAGTCAACGGTTCGTCTATGTCCGTTTCTTCAGAATCTCCATTCATCTCTCGTCCTTTTTTGATCGCGTCATAAAAACCAGGAACATTCATCACGTGTTTCACTGGGACTTGTTGCATAGTTTGTGAAGCCCCCATGAGGAAATTGAATCCAGCCTCGGCCCAATTATCTGCAGAACTATCGTAACCTGGAACGGTCACGGTGGTCATTTCTGAATCATCTCTGCTTTGAATATCATCATCTTGATCCTTATATTCCAGTTCGCCGGCGACTTGATCCATGTCCCGACTATACTCTTCTCGATCGTAACCCATAGAGTCCATCGGATTGTCAGCAGTACCATCCAACCATCTGTCAATATCCATCTCATCAGGGTAATCAATGTGTTCACCTGGGTACAAATCCTGTAACTCCACCAATGTGTCAGTGGATACCTCTTCATTTCCACTCGCATTAGCTAACACATGACCTTTCATGTATCCTCTACCCACCACATCACGCATCCAATCTGGTAATTCGGCTCCGATCTCTTCAGCCTGATCGATAAACTCTTTCACCCTACTAGATGCATTCATTTGAGCCTCAGGTTGGTAACCAGAATCATCTATTCCGTCAACATCTCGACGTTCATCTTTCATGTCTTGAGGTAATTTTTTAAATTCTTCATAATCCTGTGATGCCATCGATTCAAGCTGATCCTCAAGCCAACTCACACCTGAACCATCATCATCTCCAATCGTGTTAAACACCTGCTTTTCAAAATCAAACCCACCTGGTGCGTCTACATCTGGATCATCAGATATTCTTGCCGCGACTTGTTTGTACATGGGCGTGCCAGGCTTGACATACACCTCGACCATGTCCACTGCACTGTCATTGTAATTGACAGTGATACCACCATCAGCACTCACTCCTGGTGTGTATTTTCCTTTCATGGCGATCAAATTAGCGATCTCATCTGCTGAAACTTTAGCGTAATCATACATGGAGAAATCCTGCTCTAAGCTCATTTTGATCCATGGAGCACTAGCTGCATTCGCAACAGCATTCGCAGCCCGGACCGGATTGCTAACTGCCATGGCTGCCGCACCTCCAAACAAGGTTCTCAAGAACGTTCTTCTGTTCTCTAGTAACGTTTGTTGTTCAGTATAGTATTGCTTGAACGGTTTCATTAGAATTATTTAAGTTAGTCACATTGAAGATCCAAGAAACCTTTTCTGAGTAGGAACAAGAGGCTCAATACTACCGTCATGCTTTTTTTTCTTTTTCTTCTTTTGTTTCTTCTTGCCACCTTTAGTAATTCTAGCGTCTCCTGGTGCATAAAAATCTGTGTTACCAAAGTCTCCGCCATGACCCATACTTGCTGTGTCTCCGAACACTCCACCAGCTCCAGCTGCCATGTCTTCAAGTAATTTGGTATAGAATATTTTCTCGAATGATTTCATTGTTGACTTATATGGTAAAATATATTATAATTGTACTTATGCTTTTGATATGGAACAGCTAGAACAATATATAAAAGAAATGGGTGATGATGTTGACCTTGATGAGTTTAATCTCAAAGATGTGCAGCTAAAATTACCAGCCTTGAAGCACAAGTGGGTGGGAAGACTGATCAGAGCCAAAGGATCACAGTCAGCTATCCAGGATCGCAAGGACAATGTCATAATGGAGATAGCCAAAGAGGTGATAGCTACTGCTACATACCAAGTCACATTACCAACTGCAATGAAAGCTGCAGAGAAGCATGCTAGAGTCAAGAAGATCAACGAGGAGATGAAGGAGAACAGACTGATAATCGACTTTTTAGAGAAAGGAGAGAAGATATTCACTGGAATGTCGTTCGATATCAAAAACATAACAGAGATTATGAAGCTTGAGACATTATAATGAGCAAGTTTAACGTAAATTTTACATATGACACCGGTCGCAAGCAAGCTATCATGACCGGGGATCACTTCGAAGAGGTGAGGGAACATTTTTCTGTGGCTAATGATGCGGCAAAGTTCGCTAGATATAAAAATCGTTTCGCTCCTAGTAGAAAATATCTAATAACACCACAAGGCAGGTTCGATCCTGGCTTGTACTTCGAGATTCGTAAGTTTTTAAAGGATAACACAGAGGATACCAAGCTCACTGTAGATGATCTGTTACGCCCGGTCATTAACCCATCATTTAATACAGCTTATAACACAGAGAGACCTAAGCTATCACTGGAATTACGTGATTATCAGAAGGAGATCGTAGATGTATGTTTAAAGTTAGGTAGAGGTGTAACAGTATTGGCGACTGCTGGTGGTAAAACATTAACGATCGCTAGTTTGATACAGAGCATATACAATCAACAAAAGACTATCAAGTGTTTGATAATCGTACCTGATTTAGGTCTAGTCAATCAGACATATTCTGACTTTAGAGAGTATAGTACATCGTTTTTATACTCAAAGTGGACCGGAAATGATCAATTGAGCATGGGTAGCAATGTTATCATTGCCAATATGGGTATATTGCAAAGCAGCAAGTCAGATGTGTCGTGGATTGAGGATATAGACCTGCTGATTATTGATGAGGTACACAAATTGCGTACTGGTAACAAGATAAACAAGCTGATAAAGAAGATCAGAACCCCTCACAAGTTTGGATTCACCGGCACCATGCCTGAAGCTCAAGTAGATCAATGGAATATAATAGGAAAGATTGGTCCTGTGTTGTATGAGAAGAACAGTTACCAGTTGAGACAGGATGACTTCGTTGCTGAAGCTGTGGTTCAAGTGATAAAGTTAGATTACAGGGACAAACCACAGGCATTCCCGGGTGATCGGTATGATCCTGGTGCTAAATTCCGTAGAGAGTATGATTTTCTTGCGAAGAACACTTTTCGTAATGGTATTATCAGTAAGCTCAGTAATAAATTTGATAACAACTGCCTGATAATGGTAGATTACATTGAGCATGGTGAGCAATTGTTCGGTGCACTGAAGGCCGCTTGTCCAGACAAACAGGTGTTCTTCATCAGAGGTGATGTGGCAGTGGAGGAGCGTGACAGAGTGAAGAAATTGATGGAGGACACAAGTAATGTTGTGTGTGTCGCTATCTCCAAGATATTTAGTACCGGTATCAATATCAAAAATTTACATTATATCGTTTTTGCAGGTGGAGGTAAAGCTAAAGTGAAGATAGTACAGAGTATTGGTAGAGGTCTTCGCTTGCATAAGGATAAAAAAGGTGTTATAATTATAGATATAGCGGATATGTTATATTATAGCCACAAACACTATAAAAAACGTCTAAACTTATACAAATCAGAGAAAATTAAATATGGCATCAAAATCATCAAAGAATAACACGGGTGCTCCCAAGAAGCCCCGAAAACCTCGCGTGGCCAAAGAGAAAAAGCCTCATTACGTAAATGCAAAAGAGTTTACAGCAGATATTGTGACGTATTATGACAGTGGGACCGATGAGATAGGTAACAAACTAGGTGAGAGTATATTTAAGATCGCTACAGGATTGAGTTATGCGCCTAATTTTATAAATTACTCATATAAAGACGATATGATCGGTGACGCTATTGTTAAAATGTTCTCAGCATTACAGAGCAAGAAGTTTAACCTAGAAACAGGGAACAATCCGTTCTCATACTTTACAACAATCGCATTTCATGCGTTTATTAACAGAATAAAGAAAGAAAAGAAGCAACGTCAAGTAGTATCCGACTATCAAGAGATGGTTTATGAAGAGTTAGCGAGTGAGTATCAAATGAATACCAGTAGCTCCGAGCACTCTGGGGATGAAATATAAGTTTAATCAAAGAAAAGTCTGTTGTGTGTCTGATATCCATATCGGAGTGCATCAAAACTCAGCAATGTGGCATGACACTACTCTCAAGTGGGCAACATGGCTAAAAAAAGAGTTAACTGCTAAAGGCGTAACAGATATAATAATTCCTGGAGATCTATTTCACTATCGTGATGAGATAGCAGTAAATACTATTCATGTTGTTACAGAAGTGCTGAATATATGGAAATCATTCAATATTCTCATATTGGTCGGCAATCATGATGCATATTACAAGGATAAATCAGATGTTAATTCATTATCTATAATAAGCGGATGGGAAAACATAACTGTCATATCAGAACCTACTCAGATAGAGTGTTTTAACCGTAAGTTCATGATATGTCCTTGGGGAACAACAGTCAAAGAGATGAAAAAGAGTGATATTATCTTCGGTCATTTCGAGATTCAGTCATTTAAGTTCAACCAACACAAGATATGTGAGGAAGGTATCAATAGTAGTGAGCTGTTAAAGAAGTCACCATTGGTGATCACTGGTCATTTCCACTTGAGAGAGGAGAGAAAGTATAAGAAAGGTACGATATTGTATGTAGGTAACCCTTTTCAAATGGATTTTGGTGATGTGTACAGTTCTAAGGGATATTACATACTGGATCTAGTGACTAGTGACTACACTTTCCATGAAAACAACATATCACCAACACATCAGAAGGTAAAATTGTCTGAACTCGTGGAAGCAGAGACTATAAACAAGCAAGTACGTGAAACATTCCGTAATAATATAGTCAAGTTGATAGTCGACATGAATGTCGCTTCAGATGACATGGACATATTGCTCAAGAAGTTCCTAGAACTAGATGCAAAAAGTATAACTGTTGATTATGATGTTAACTTCGACAAGTTCGGATTAGATGAAGATCAAGAAACTGACCTGTCAGGTGTTGACATACCGGTAGCTATAGAAGAATTCGTCAATTTATTAGAAGATGTACCTAACAAACAAGAGATAATAGAGTATACAGTAGAGTTATACAACAAGTGTAGATGAAATACGTAAATTTTAACAAAGTCATAATCAGAAACTTCCTTTCCGTAGGCGAGGAACCTGTGCAAGTTGAGTTCAACACCGGTCTCAATATTATAACCGGTAACAATAAAGATAAAGTAGACAGAAGAAACGGAGTAGGTAAGTCTACAATAGCAGATTCAGTTTACTTCGCGATCTTTGGTACAACTTTAAGAGAACTGAAGAAGGATCATATCATCAACAACGTAACACAACGTGATTGTGTCGTTGAGTTGTTCTTCACAGTGAATGTTGACGGGAAAAGTTCAGAGTATCATATAATACGCCAACTAGCACCAAGTAAGTGTAAGTTATACAAGGATGATGAGGATATAACACGTGATTCAATAGCTAACACTACTGAATATGTATGTAAATTGTTGAATACCACACCGGATGTGTTTCAAAACTGTGTGATCATGACAATAAACAACGCGACTCCATTCATGGCTAAGAAAAAGTTAGAGAAGCGTAAGTTTATTGAAGGTATATTCAATCTACAAGTGTTCAGTGACATGCTAGTTAATGTTAGACAGGATTTTAATAAAGTGAATCGTGAGCTTGATATAGAATGTGCGAAATATGAAGAGATATCAAACAATCTAGCAGCATACACAGAGCAACAACAGAATGCAGCTAATATAAAGCTCCGATCAATGAATAAGTTCAAAGCAAGACTAGAAACCAACAAGAAAGAGTTAGAGTCATTAGAGTTAGAGAAAGAGAAAGTTGATAAGATTGACATGGAGAAGTATCAGTCGAATATATCCAAGCTGAGCGAGGTCATACCTACTGTTGATCAAGGTATACAAGAGATAATAACTAAAAAGAGTGAGTATCAAACTCTCATAGACGTAAACAAATCAAAACACAACAAGATTGGTACTGATAAGGACACTTGCCCGGTTTGCTTGAGCACTCTAGATGATAATCACAAACACTTCATCCATGAAGAGAAGGAAAAGCTAGTTGAGTTGATATCCAAACTGAAAAAGAAAGCTACCGCTCTAGAAAGTAAGTTAACCGAGAAACAGACACTCAGATCAGAGTTACGTGCTAAGAAAACACAACAGAAAGACAAATTGAGTGATGCAAAGCTTCAAATACAAAACTTAGCGAACATAAGACAGAGAATCGAACAACTAACCTCACTAAATGATGATATAGTTGATGATATAGAGTCTCTAGACAAACAAGATGAAGGATTCGATCAAATAATGAAGGAGTCAGAAGCTAGATTAGAGAAAACTCAAACCGGCATCAACACGATCAAGAAGGACCTCGCTAAGTTAGATATAATAAAATTTATTGTATCTGAAGAAGGTGTCAAATCATATATTGTCAAGAAAATACTACAACTATTCAACTCAAAGCTAGCACACTACCTAAAGAAGATGGATAGCAATTGTATATGTATATTCAATGAGTATTTTGAAGAAGAGATTGTTGATGAAAAAGGAAAGTTATGTTCATACTTCAATTTTAGTGGAGCGGAAAGAAAGAATATAGACCTGGCATGCTTGTTCGCTTTTATGGATATCCGACGCGTTCAAGGTGATGTAGCATTCAACTTTAGCATGTATGATGAGTTGTTTGATAGTAGTCTCGATGAACGTGGAGTTGAGTTAGTGATTGACATACTAAAGGAGAGAATAGAACATCATAACGAGTGTGTGATGGTCATAAGTCACCGCAAGGAGAGTACAAAACTAGCAACTGGTGAGATAATCTTCTTGGAGAAGCAAAACGGTGTGACAACACGAGTGGCCACTCCAGAGACCGACCTTAAATAATAATATAGTAAAATGCAAAACTTAATACAAGGATCAATAATGGGTTCAGTGATTGGATCACGCCCAAACCCAAGTCAGTCACTACCAACTACTCTCAAACACACCGCGAAGAAACCAGTCGCAAATAAAATTACACCAAACAGTAAACCTCGTGAGGTAGATATGGTGCGTGGGTTGAATTACTATGCAGATTTTAGTGGTTGTGGTTTCTGGCGTATGATCTGGCCGGAGCATACATTAAATGCATACCAAAAAGCAATCATTCACGGTAGTACTGTGATGGTTAGTGATGAGAAGTACTATACAAACGTCAAAACAGTTCGTATACAGCGACAAGCAACACCTCATCAGCTTAAATTCGTTAAATATCTGAAAGGATTAGGTGAAAAGTTAGGATTCAAGGTGGCGTATGAGATTGATGATATTGTCTTTCATGATGACATACCTGAGTATAATAAATTCAGAGGAGCTTTTGCAGATGATGCTATAAGACAAGCAACAACTGAGATGATGCAGATGAGTGACGAGATGACAGTCACTTGTGAGTATATGAAGAATTATTACATGGACAAAACCGGTAATAAGAACATAACTGTCATACCTAACTATCCTCCACGTTATTGGTTAGATCAATATGATGAATTGTCAGTTGAGCAGAATTTTAGCAAGAGAAAAAAGAAACCTAGAGTGTTATACGCTGGTAGTGGTGCACATTTTGATGTAGACAATTTAGTAAACCAGCAGGATGACTTCGGACATGTAGTTGAAGCTGTAAAAAAATCAGTAAACAAGTATCAATGGATATTTATAGGTGCATTTCCAATGAAATTGAGAGATTTGGTCAAGGCCGGAAAGATTGAGTATCATCCTTGGGTTAACTTGTATGATTATCCTAGACTAGTTAAGAAGGTACGCGCTAATGTAATGGTTGCACCATTAGTTGACAATGTATTCAATAGAGCCAAGAGTGATCTGAAGTTTATTGAAGGTTGTGCGTTTGGAGCTCCTGCTATATGTCAAGATATGTGTACATATGAGAACGCATACAAGAAATTCAACAATGGTAGTGAGATGATTGATCAAATAGATAGTGTGATGTCAGATAAGACTGATTATATGAAATTAGTACGTAAAGGCAGACAGTATATCGAGACTAGATGGTTAGAACATCCTGATAATATAGGTAAGTATACTGAGTTGTATACTTTACCATACGGTCACCCGGATCGTAAGCTCTTAAACAAGCTAAATGGTATCTAATATAAACTTGAGGTTGATCTTGGTTGAGTTGGATAACTTCAATTGTTTAACCTGCTGTTTGGTGACCCATGTGTAGTCAGTGTGTTCATCTGACAGGTCAACTTTGTTGTTCCTAGGCATGGCAGCATATAACTTAAAGCCTTTAGTTGCGACTATTGCTTTTAGCTTAGAGATTCGAATACCTGTCTCTTCCATGACTTCTCTCTTGGCACCTGCGCGGTATTTCTCACCTACATGTAAGTGACCACCTGGTAGTTCCCACTCTCCGGAGTCTTTCTGTAGGAATAGTACTGTTTTACCTCTTTTAATAATAACCTTTGCTATCTTGTCTGAATCTCTAATCACATCATTACTTAGTTGAGCTTTACATCAAAATACACTATAATATAAATATGTACCGCAATGTTTGTTATAATCCTAGAGATGAAACTGTAACGCTATTCACATGGGATAAGGAAGGTAAGAGGATCATGACGGATGTTAGCTTCAACCCCTATCTATACGTGGAGACGACGCTTAAAAGTGATGCTACGAGTATATTCGAGACACCTTTACGTAAGAGAGTGTTTAGAGACAGTAGAACTCGTAATAACTTCATAAAAGAGTTAGGATCTAATAGAGTATTCGAAAATATCAGACCAGAGCAACAGTTTCTAATAGACACATATAGCAAAGAGAACGAGAACTTAGAGTTTACACAACATCCATTGAGAATATTCTATATTGATATAGAGGTGTATTGTCCTGACTTCTTTCCCACCCCAGAAGAAGCATCTCAACCAATCAACGTTGTTACTATATATGATTCACTAGATAACAAATTTTACACATGGGGAACGAAGAAATTACAGAAAAAGATAGACAATTGTGAGTATGTATACTGTGAGACTGAAGCGATCCTACTGAGATGCATGTTAAACTACATACATAACGCTAGCCCGGATATCATCTCCGGATGGAACAGTGAAGGTTTCGATATGCCTTATATTATCAATAGAACTGCAAATGTTCTTGATGAATCTGATGCTAAACAACTTTCACCAGTGAATAACATATATAGTCGCATGGTGACCGGTGCTTTCGGTAGAGAGCAACAGAGATGGTATATAACTGGTGTGTCGTGTATCGATTATCTTGATATATACAAGAAATTCAGTGTTGGTCTACGTGAGAGTTATAAACTAGATGCAATAGCTGAAAGAGAGTTAGGAGAGCGCAAGGTAGACTATGGTAATACCAACTTATCAGCATTAGCTGATGATGATTGGCAGACATTCGTTGAGTATAATGTACAAGACGTTAATCTACTCGTGAAAATGGAGGATAAATTACGATATCTAGAGTTATTACGCATGTTAGCATATACTGGACTGACTAATATAGAGTCTGCCATGGGTACATTGAGCGTTATCACTGGAGCCACTATAATTAAGGCTAGAAGCAAGGGATTAGTCGTACCTACCTTCATAAAGGACCATACAAACGCGGCTAAGTATGAGGGTGCTTATGTAGGTGAACCTCAACGAGGGTTTCAGCATGATGTTGTTAGTTTTGATGCAAATAGTCTATATCCCAACACAATGATATCACTAAACTTGAGTCCAGAGACTAAAGTAGGTAAGATTACTCATAAAGATGAAGAGCATGTACATATCACCCATGTATCAGGCAAATCATTCACATTAACACATGATAAGTTCTTAGAATTCATTAAAAAGGACAACATAGCAATAACCAGAGCTAAAATATTGTTTTCACAGAACAAGAAAGGCATCATGCCGGAGATTGTCGATGGCATATATCAACAGAGAGTAGAGATAAAGAAAGAACTACAAGTACTCAAGGTGAAACTGTCTAAGATGGATAAAACTGACAAGGATTACGCAGCTATCAAGAAGAAAGCTGATCAATTCGACATAAAGCAGTTCACATTAAAGATTTTGATCAACACTGTATATGGATATTTTGGTAACAAACATGCTCCTATTGGTGATCCTGATATAGCACGTAGTATCACATTAACCGGTCAAGCTGTCATCAAGAAATCGAACGATATTCTACGTGAATACATTGACGACCATGGTGAATCTGGTTTAGATCCGATCATCTATAATGACACAGATAGTTCTTATATATCCATCAATCGCCTGATGAAAAAGATAGACAAACCGTTTCATACCGATTTTAAAATATCAAAACACGCATACGAACAAGCAGACAAGCTCGAGAATCACTTAAATACAGAGATAACCAAGTGGAGTGGAACCTCTCTCAACAGTAAAGACAGTAGATTCGTGTTTAAGAGGGAATGTATGAGTGATGTTGGTATATTCTTGCAGAAGAAACGATATGTGATGCGAGTGTTAGATGATGAAGGTATACCTGTCAATAAATTCAAGTATACTGGTGTGGAGGTTGTTAGAAGCACCATGCCAGCACCAATCAAACCATATGTCAAGCAGATAGTTGAGACAATGATGGATACAGAGTCTAGAAGCACAACGAACGATGTGTTTTTAGAGGCTTACGAGATATTCAAGAAACTACCAGTAGAGGACTACTCATTTGCCATGGGTATATCCGACTACGAGAAGTACTCCACGAGATGCAATGGATTTGTGACATGCAAAGGAATGCCAGCTCACGTGAAAGCAGCATATCATTATAATATGTTGTTAGAGAAGTTGGATCTGAGTGGAAAGTACGAGACAATCGAGACTGGAGACAAGGTTAGGTATTTTTATGTCAATCAACCCAACAAGTATGGCATACAGGCAATAGCCTACAAGTACTATTATCCAGATGAGTTCAAAGCTATATTCGAACCAGACATTGAGAAGATGTTTGAGAAGTTGATCTTCAGTATGATTGAGAGATTTTATGAAGCTGTCAATTGGCGCTTGAGCAAACCATCAAATCAAGTACAAACAGATCTGTTCGATTTATTAGGTGTATGAAGTTCTTCGATAACAAGAAAGCATGGATAGAAGCCATCACAGACACAGCGATAGGTACAGTTATAAACTTCCCATTGAACCTAGCAGTACTATATTTTGCGTTTAACTCAAAAATGTCTGTGTTCAACACCGCTGTACTCACATGGGTTGTGTTCACAGCAATAGCTATCATCAGAAAGTATATAATTCGTATATACTTCAAGAAAAAAGCCGTTGATTAACACACTCAAAGTTCATATAATAAGAGTATGAGTAATATTAAAGCATTTGTAGATAGTGTAGGTCGTGTTATCGTGGGAGAGCACGTTGAAACAGTAGAGAAAATCATGTCGATTAAGGAACCAGCGGTTGTTAATGTACAAGTCAATCAAGAGAATGGTCAGATATCAGTTCAACTGTTACCCTTTATTTTCCGTGAGTTTGTCAAAGCTGAAACACGTGAATCTGGCGTTATCTGGAAGTTCAATACAGACAACACTGTGACTAGTGATAATATTGAACTAGATGATCCAATCATTCAGCAATACAAGAACATTTTTAATAAACCAGTAGCAGCTCCTGAAAAAACCGAACCTGAAGTTGTGAAACTATTTGATGAGTAAACTAGACAAGGATATTCTCAAAGTTTTTGATAAACTTGAGAAACTCAACCCAGAAGCAAAATTTCTATCAGAAAGCGCGCTCAGCAATGTGACTGACCACGTAGATACCGGTTGTATGGCATTAAATGCTATTATCTCCGGTAGTCTTTATGGTGGTGTGCCTATGGGCAGAATAACTGGGTTCAGTGGACCGAGTGCAGCTGGTAAGACTTACATTATCAACAAGATATTAGCGAATGCGCAAAAGAAAGGCATGGTACCTGTTATATTTGATACAGAAGCAGCTGTAGATGCTAGTAGTACCACTGGAGTTGGTTTAGATAATGATCAAGTCAAGTATGTACCGGTACAAACAGTTGAAGATTGCAGGAATCAAATATCAGCCTTCCTGGATAGTGTTATCGAGTCAAAAATGCGTGATAAATTCATCATCAGTATTGATAGTCTTGGTAATTTAGCAAGTCAAAAGGAAGTAGATGACGCTGAAAAAGGTAAATCAGCTACTGACATGGGTACCAGAGCAAAAGGTCTCAAGAGCATGATGAGATTGTTAACATTCAAAGCTGCGCAAGCCGGTGTTACTATATTGTTCAGTAATCATACATATGATGATCCAAGTGCGATGTTTCCAACTCTAGTTAAAGCTCAAAGTGGAGGCAAAGGCCCTGTGTATCTTGCGAGCGTGTTAGTACAACTAGCTAAAAGAGATGAAAAGCATGATGCCAGCAGAGGAGAAGAATCAGATGAGTTGTTACCTGAAGCTAACAAGGTTAGTGGTACCACGTTACGTGCATTGACTGTGAAGAATCGATTTGTACCACCATTTTTAGAATGTGAAGCATATTTAAACTTCAAGAAGGGTCTAGACTTGTATAGTGGTCTTAGAGAGATGGCAGTCAATCATGGTGTGATTGAGCAGACTGGTAGTACATTTATATTACCTAGTGGAAAAGACGGTGTACCTGGTAAGAAATTAGGGTATTACAAGAACTGGAAGAGTGATACTGATCTATGGGATACGCATATCCTACCTAATCTCGAGAAACAACTCAAAAAGCAATACAGTTACAGTGTTGATGATGTGGTTGTAGATGAGACTAAAAAGTCTACTAAGACTGTAAAGATATCAGCTTAACCTTTGCCGGTGTTCGAACCCCACACCTCTCTAGGTGTAGTCCCACCTGGCAGAAATGATCCTAATTTCTTAAAGAACCCTGGTTTGTTTTCTGGGTCAATCATTTCGATTTTCTTTCCGGTTACAGGATCAATTTGACCTACTCCAGCTTCAGCTTCAGCAGCTGATTTTGCGGTAGGTTCTTGGTAATCTACTCCTGGTGTTTCGCCGTTAGCATCTTGAGCATTGAACGCAGCAGCTTCTTCATCCGACATGTCCATGTTACTCTCACCAGTTTCAGGATTAAAACCACCACTAGTACCGGCGATCTCTGGTGTTTCCATATCATATTGACCACCAGCACTATAGTCTTCTGGATTACCTCCATAATCTGAAGTCTGGTCCATCGGCTCAGCACTTGGCTCAACGTATGGTTCAGCAGCTGCACTAGGCACTTGACCGTCTGCAGCAGCATTAGCAGCTCCACCCATCACACTACCAACTGCATCTCCAGCCATACCGGCAGCAATTCCAACCGCTCCACCTTTCATTGAATCTGCACCAGCTTGATTAGCTGCCCCTTTAAATTTATCCATCATACCACCCTCAGTACCCTTTGCACCTTTTATAGCACCTCTAACACCACCCATAAGAGCACCGGTTAGATATCTAGTAGCCGGTATGGCAAAAGGACCTCCACCTGCGATTAACGCTGCAGCAATACCCATGGCAGCAAGACCACCAATTGCACCCTTGTTAGCCTTAACAAAATTCCAAACCTTACCTAAAATTCCTGGTGCCTTAGCTCCGTCCGCTGGTGTTGGAGCACCACCTGCTGGTGTTGCACCGTCTGCTACCGGCTTCTCAGCTGGCATTGACGCACCCCCTGCACCTACTGTTGGTGCTGCTGGTCCTGGTGTACCTTCTGGCTTTGCTGCTGGAGCCTCTGGTGTACTGGTTGCTGGAGCCTCTGGTGTACTGGTTGCTGGAGCCTCTGCTGGAGCCTCTGGTGTACCGGTTGCTGGAGCCTCTGCTGGAGCCTCTGCTGGAGTCTCTGCTGTTCGCCCCTCTCGATCCAGTCCGCTTACCATCTGCTCAATACTCTTGAACCTACCATCTGTCGCCATCTTTGGATTAGCTTTTAAGAATTGCTTTATGTTACTCTTTAGTACACTAACGTCCTTCCGAACACTACCAGTATAACCGCCTCCGGCTGCCGGAGCCGCCGCTGGAGCTTCTGCTGTTGGTGCATCTGCTGGTGCGTACTGAACACCTGATTGGTTACCGGCTGCAAACCTTCCGTCAGCACCTCTCACGTCTTTCTCAATGACGAGATTAGGCATCCATGGACAATCTTTCGGTTGTGTGTTTTTCTTTAGAGACTCAAACAGGACATTCGCGGCTTCGAATTTCCGTCTCTCTTGAATGATTTGAGATTTTGATTCTGAAATGATTCCTTGATCAACCAAAGTCTCACAAATCATTTTGTTCATATTAAATTGATACAAGTACGACTCAGCCTGTGGAGCGGCAGCCGCTTCCGGATCTGCCGGATCCGCTACACCACCTGCAGCTGCATCTGGTTGACCTTCAATTTGCTTCATGATACTTTGATCACCACTTGCCTGTAAAATTGCTCCAATATCTCCACCACCTTGAGCAGCTTGTTGAAGTTCTGGTAACTTCTCAGCAGATGCTGGGTCTTTCTGAATAGCTGCAGCCAACATATCCATCAAAGGCTTCATGATCTTATCAGCAGCAAAATCCTTCACCTTACCGGCAGCAGCACCAGCAGCACCTTTAACCTTATCCCAAATACCTTCTCTGATTAGAAATTCTTCGATATACTTGAGATCGTTCTCTAACAATTCACTGTATCTACTATTCTGCTTGGAGATCTTGTGGTTTGTGCGGTTTTGAAAACTCTCCCAGATTAAATCATTGTCATTAGTATTGTACTTTCTGCTGCTCATAACATTACTTATATTAAGTTGCCTTCATTTTATATAGTTCATATAATAAAAACTATGGATAAATGTATTGTACCGTTAAGCGGTGGTTTAGACTCCACAGTGATATACCATCTCGCTAGATCAAAAGGATATGAAATTCAGGCCGTTGGGTATGATTATGGACAGAAACACAGAGACAAAGAATTGGTTTGCGCACAAAATACAATACACAGAACCAAACAAGAAAACCTCAAGATACTAGATCTAAAGTTCTTCAAAGACATTGTGACAACTAGTGCTCTGACTAATGATGATATTGATGTAGCAAAAGCGAGAGATGTGTTAGGAGACCCACAAACTGTCAATTATGTACCTAACAGAAACATGATGATGTTGTCTATATGCACAGCATATGCAGAATCAATTGGCGCTAGTACCGTGTTCCATGGATCTGCTCTGGTTGACAGTCAAGCAGGATTCTGGGACGGTAGCAAAGAGTTTCTAGAAGCGATCAACAACGTAAACCAATTGAACAGACGCGATCGAGTCACAATAGAAGCGCCTCTGATTGACAAGAGCAAAGCTGAGATCATCAGAATGGGTGTCGAGCTAGGAGTAGACTTCTCTAATACATGGACTTGTTATGAAGGTAAAGACGAGGCATGTGGGGAGTGCACGGCATGTAGTTCACGTATTCAAGGATTTTTAGAAGCTGGTTATATTGACCCAATACCATACAGCAGAGAAATACCATGGAAGTCACACAATTGTGTTGCGATAAACAGTTAGCTCAGCTATAATATAACTATGTGCGGTATTTTCGGTTCAACAATATTTAAAAATTATGAGAAATTATACATTGCTAATCGCGAGAGAGGTAATTTCTCGTATGGTAGCTTATACACAACAAGAGGCCGGGAGATTTACATCCGAAAAGATCCGAATGTGGTGGATCTTACCGGTGATTACGCTTTCTCAGGTGATTACAATCAATTTTTAGGTCACACACAAGCTCCTACATCGTCCAATCGCGAGTTCAGCCCTGTAACAAGCCATCCATTTGAAGACTTCTATTATATAGTGGCTCATAACGGTGTCTTGCAGAATGACAGACAATTAGTAGAGGAGTTGATGCCAGATCATTACAATTCAGTAGACAGCTCAGTGATACCAGCTTTAATATCATTAGTATTTGAGTTTAGCGAGGAATTCTTAGGTGAGGAGTTAGATGAAGGCAAGAGAACAGCTGAGATTGTGGCTTTAGAAAAGGCTTGTAATCAATTGCAAGGAACCTTCGCATGCTGGATATACAGCAAGCTGACCGGATGTACATTCCTGGTGAGAAGCGGCAGCACGTTGTTTGGTAATACTGACACCGGTGAGTTTAGTTCCATCAAAGTGCCTGGTGTTGTCGAAGAAGAACTCAGAGAAGGTGTCATATATTGCTCAACTACGGAAGGATTAGCGACATGCGGAGAATTCCAATCAAACAGCCCATTTTTCCTATGAACGAAATGAGAAAGATATTAGTAGTCACTTGCTCCAAGGGTGACGGAAGAGATTCAATGTTAGCGAAATCTCTCAATGAATTAAAAAACGATGTGACTGTTGTTATCAATGCTAACAACAAGTCTGGTTTGTCACAAGCATACAACAGACAGTTAACAGCAGAAAATCTAATCAAACATGATATTGTGTTGTTTGTGCATGATGATGTGTTTATCGATGACCTGAAATTGAAAGGTAAGTTGTATACTGCGATGAATCAGATGAAGTACGATATTGTAGGACTAGCTGGTTCTAGCAAAGTTAAAATCAAACAACCATGCTTGTGGCACGTCATGAGTGAACGTGAAGACATGTCAGGCGCGGTGTCACATCCAATCAATGATAGTAGTCAGTTAGGAGTGACTAGCTTCGGTCCATGGCCTAAAAGATGTCTTGTGATTGATGGATTGTTCATGGCTGTAAATCTGAAGAATGTATTGCAGGCTGGATGGAAATTTAATGAGTCGTTCAAATTTCATCATTACGATCTCTCGAGTTGTTTAGATGCGAACAAATTGAAACTCAAAATAGGAACATATCCTATTCATGTCACTCATGCGAGCCCAGGCTTGAGAGACATCAACGATAAAACATTTCAAGAGTCACAACAAATATTTTACAATCAATACAAGAATGAATAAAAATTCACTAGATGGAGACTTCTATGAGGTCGTTATAGCTTACAATATGCTAACAGATGAAGCATATCTGTCAAGTATAGTTGATCACTTAGATGGTAAGTTCTTTAGCAATAAAGATATCAAGAACGTGGTACAGATTGTCACAGACTTCTACGAGAAGAGAAGTGTGTCTCCTACGTTAACTGAAATCAAAGGATACCTGACAACACCAGAATTAAAAAATAGCTTCAAAAGTGTAGCAGCATTATTCGAAGGATTTGACAGACATTTCAACAAGGATGAGCTCTACGAGAACACAGAAAAATTTCTCAAAGAGAAAGCAGTGTTCAACACATTATTAGAAGTGGCTGATTCAGCTGGCGATCAAGATGTAGATACTAGTAGTATATTAACTAAATTTGAGAAAGCTTGTAACATAACATTAGCTACAGACATAGGTTTAGATTACTTCAATGACATAGAACAACACATAACAGATTTGAACACCAAAGATGATACTATAGCATGCGGCTGGCCTTGGTTAGACAAGAAGTTAGATGGTGGTTTCTTGGAACATGGTAGAGCATTGTATGTGTTCGCCGGTGAGACTAATATTGGTAAGAGTATATTCTTAGGTAACATCGCCAAGAACATTGCTGATCAAGGCAAGACTGTATTACTAATAAGTCTCGAGATGAGTGAGCTAGTGTATGCTAAAAGAATAACCACAAACTTGACTCAGATACCAATTCGAGCATTGCATCGACGTACTGATGATATTGAAGATTCAGTCAATCAATACAAACAGAATAACAAGAGAGCTCAAATAATAGTAAAAGAGTTCCCTCCTAGCACAGTGAGTTGCAGACACATCAAAGGTTATATCAAGAAACTTATCGACAGAGGAGTCAAATTAGACGCGATCGTGATCGATTACGTCAACTTGCTCAAGAGTGACATAGGAACCAACTCTTATGAACGTATAAAGTACGCGACTGAAGAACTAAGAGCATTATCATATGTATATGAATGTCCTATCATCACCGCGACACAGTTAAACAGAGCTGGTTACAATGAAGTCAATCCTGGACTTGATACTGTTGGTGAGAGTTATGGTTTAGCAGCAACTGCAGATGCGATATTCAGTATATGGAGAGAAGAAGAGGATATTGAGATGGGTGTGATCAAATTAGGTGTGATGAAAAATCGATTTGGTGAGAATTACGGTAGTATCGCTATGGAGATTGACTATGATACGTTGACTCTCAAGGAAGCTAGCGTGCAGTTACAAAACATTGACATGACTGACACTATCCAATCTCTAGACGATCTGTCTATCTAGTTGCAACCGTGAGCACCACTAATAAATATACAATAGACGTGGTGAAAAAATGTATTATATTTTCAGATTGTGATTTAGATGGAATAGGTTCATACTTAGTGTTCCGGTGGTTTACTGGTATGAAGAATGTAGAGCATGAAATATGTTCTCAGTCTAATTTTCGTAAAACGTTCTCAGCGTGGTCGATGAAGAACAAAATCGAGGATTACGACAAGGTTTACATATTTGATCTAGACGTGAGTCAAAATAATCTAGACTTAGTTGATCATGAGAATGTATCGATAGTGGATCATCACGACACACACGTGCAGAATAAAGATAAGTACAAAAAAGCCACGACTATATTGTCTGAGTACACATCCTGCTGCAAGTTGTTGTATGATTTGCTGAGAAAGAAATACGAGAAGAGAACATTAACTGATTATCAGAAGTTATTGATATTGATGATTGATGATTATGATAGCTACAAATTACAGGTCAAGGGGTCATATGAGTTGAATGTGATTTTATGGAATTATGTAGGACAACGTGCAGAACAATTCACCAGAGACTTCGGAAACGGATTCAAAGGATTCAATCAATCACATTTAAACATGATCGCTTTGAACAAGAAAAAGGTTGCTCGAGTCATATCAGAATTGCAAGTATTTGAAGGAAAGCTGCCATTGAATGGTAAAAAATATAATTTATTCGCAACAATGGCTAGTGAGAGTCTGAATGAAGTGGCTCACCATGTTATAAACAGTTATGAATGTGACATAGTGATGGTAATGAATATGAATACTAAAAGAGTTAGTTTCAGAGTGAACAAAGAGAAATGCCCGGAAGTTGACTTAGGAAAATTAGCTAGCAGCATAGCAGAAGGTGGAGGCCATCCATATGCTTCCGGAGGTCAATTAACTGATAAGGTACTAACCTTAACGAAACTTTTATCCCCTGTAGTTACATGAGCGACATAATAAGCGGAATGATAGGAAATGGTGATCCTGTTAACAATACATATCAAGGTGAATATCTTCATCTATTTTTAGGTTTCTGTTCGTATGTTTGCATTGTTAAGAACAAGAAGATGAATCTACCTAATATATTTTTATGGTTGTTGAGAGAGAAGGAGTTGAGAGACACATTCAAGATGGTATGTGATGTCGACACAGATTATGATGTACTCAAATGCTTTCTTAAACACGATCCTACATTGTATAGATCTAAGTATATCAGAAACTACATCCAAGCGAATCCAGATTTAAATTTAAAATTTTAGCTTTGACCTCACTAGAGAAGAGAATTTATAACACGTGGTTAGCTACCGTTCGCTCTAAAAACGGTAAACCGTTCAAGTTAAGGCAAAAATGGGATGACTTCGAAGCCAAGCCAGAGTACGGACACGTGAGAAAATTAGCCAAACTATTCATGAAATTCGATAATATAAATATCGATGAATTCTTCACTGCTCCATTCAAGGTATATCCAGAGCCGTATGAGTATGATATAAGATTCTACAACACGATGAAAGCGTTAACATGTTACAGAATATACAAAAAGAAATCCAACTCAATGACCACAAAAGAGTTTATGGATAGTCTGAAAACAAAGAAATAATTTTAAAAGTTGCATATAGTTCTATGAGATCATATAATAACTATACAACTAATAACTAAAACAAATAATATATGAGTACATTTACAAAATCTATGTTCGCTAGCATCAAAGATGCACTATCTAAAGAAGGGTCTTCAAACAAGACTGCTGATATCCTCAGAACCAAACCTGGTAACTCGTATGAAGTACGATTTCTTCCTGATATCGAGGACCCAGCCAATACATTTTATCATTACTACAGCCACGGTTGGACATCATATAGTACAGGTCAATATGTGACTGCAGTGAGCCCGACTACTTGGGGTGACAGAGATCCAATCGCAGAACATCGATTGAAAATATACCGTGGTGGTACAGCTGAAGAGAAAGCTAAATCTGAAGCAATTTATCGCCGGGAGAACTGGTTAGTTAATGTTTATGTTGTGAACGATCCTGCTGACCCAGAAAATAACGACACTGTCAAGATCTTGCGATTTGGTAAACAGCTTCATAAGATTATCATGGAAGGTATTACTGGTGAAGACTCAGATCAGTTTGGTGAGAAGATCTTCGACTTGTCTGACAAAGGATGTACGTTCAGGATCCGATGTGACAAGCAAGGTGACTTTCCTACTTACGTTTCAAGTAAGTTCTTGTTTCCTTCTGAAATACCAGGACTGGATGATTCTAGAATCAAAGAAATTTACGCTGGAGGTCATGACTTGAAAGAAACTTTCAGGACCAAAACATATGAAGAACTCAAAGCCATGCTTGACGAGCATTTTCATTGTGTTGATCCTAATGAAGTTGTAGCCACCCCAACTCCAGTAGCTGCTCCAGTTGCTAATACTGTTGAGGACGATGACGATGATGAGATTCCAATGGGTGATACTCCTTCTGCATCTGATACTGACGAAGATCCTTTGGAAGATGATAAAGTGAAAGAACTACTTGCCGGTCTAGACGATGCCTGAGAACAACGACCAACCAAATCCATATCAACAAGGCCGTGATCATGAGACTCCAATCCCTATGGACAGGGAAGATGTCTTGGCAGTCGCTGGTCTACTTGGTACCGTCAATGGTGCATTAGGGGAGATTGATAAAAGAAACCTAGGTGGTGTTCAAGCAAAACAAATGGACCCAAAGCTAGCCTTGCAGAAGATTGCTACAGCTAATGGTGCAGTGATCGATCAACCAACTAATCATCAACCACCTCAACACATTCCACAACAAGCATACTCAATACCACCTCCAGCACCAATTCCGAGTGCTGGAGTACCGGCTCATCAAAACAACACATATACAACTGAATTAGAGAAAAGGGTCAGAGCTCTAGAAGCTGTCGTTGAGAGTTACAAAAAAGTAGAGAAGTTTAAGAGAGGAATCAGTTATAGCATCAATACTGTCAAGATCAAAGGTGAGTTCAAGGACCCGTCGACTATTCTAGATATCATATCAACTGAAATCGCAAAGAACACGAAATCAATCACATTAAAATTAATAGATGCAACAACTCAATCTAAAAAACAAGAGTAGGTTTATCAATAACTTCCTGTCTCCCATAGGAAAGTTAACTGAAAACACAGTCATTAAAGTTCGTAAGAACGAGTACAATACATTGAGCTCATCAAACGATGGTACTCTGATTGTAAACTGCTCGATCGATCAAGATAACGAAGTCGATGAGACTATATTTCTGAACATCCCAGATATAAACAAACTTATAAAGGTATTGTCCTGTATTCCAGATGAAGATATATTTCTCAAGTTTAACAACAATAATATCGAGTATAAATCCGGTGCCGTAGGATTCAAGTATCATCTATTAGAAGATGGTATCATAGATCCACCATCCGTTGATATTAACAAGATCAAAAAGATTGACTTTCCATTCCGGTTTACTGTTAATGATAACTGCATCAATCAATTGGTGAAAGGTAGTACATTCACGACAGACACCAACAAGATTTATTTCTCTACTGAAGAAGGTAAAGTATTAGGTACACTGACTGATCATCAACGACATAATGTTGATAGTTACACTCAAGAAATCGCCAGCGAATACAAGGGTGATGATCTAGAGGCACCGTTAGCATTGAGTTTTGAAACCATTCGTATCATAAGTAGTATCCGGTTTGATTCTCTCAAAGTCAATGTGAATCCAACACTAAACGTGTTCTTATTTCAGATAGACACAGATAATACCAAGATTACAGTAGTATCCTCCGGGTATGTCGGATAATTGTTTATATATGAAGAACAAAGTACATACACTATCATACTTCAAAAAGAGGTTAAAGGATTGCGGATACATCGTGTGGGAGATCATGAATAAATATTCCATGGAAGATCCTAGAAAATGGACCGTCATGATCAACCCTAGTATCGAGTCTGTATTTATAACTTGTATAGTCAATAGAGAGCAATTAGGTGACATACCTGAATTTGAAGTAAATGACGGTGGATTGCGATTTCAAAAGAACTTGACACTCAAAACAAACAGCATGGAGGTGCTGATTAACCTGTTATCGAAAAAAGGCATTGTTGCGGACGATAGTCTGTACGCAAAACCGGTTGAATGATATGCACATGACAACTGAAGACGACGAAACACCTGAATCAAAAAAGCCAACCACTCGAAAGAAGAAGGTAGTGAATAAATCAAAGCCAGTCAAGCAAAAAGGTGATGATGAGTACAAGAGAAAAATACAAAAGGCTCTAGAAGCTAATCTGATTGAGTATGCTCAGAAAAAACGGTTATCTCAGAAACAGATAACAGTTATAAACTCCTTCATTGAGGAGCATTTAAGTTGTTTCGTGTTGTTAGGATACACATGTGCTGGAGAGCCAGTAACATTAGTAAATGCCCCTACAGTCAAGGATAGTGACTCATTAGGCACAGCGTTACAAAAATTCTTGATGAAGTATGTTGACCCTCCACCTCAACAACCACCATTGTATTAAGTAGATTCATGAAAGTATTAATCCTAGGAAAAGGATATGTCGGACAGAATATAGCTAAAGCCATGGGTACATGTTATGATGTGACTATATTGTCTAGAGCAGATCTAGATTACACAGACAGAAGCACGCTATTTAATCACATGTCGAAAGCTCAGTACGCATATGTTATCAACACATGCGGTTACACTGGGAGACCCAACGTAGACGCTTGTGAAGCCAACAGAGAGGATACTTGGTATTATAATGTGATCGTACCGGTTAATATACAGAAGGTCTGCAAGGATGTTGGTACTAAAATGATACATATTTCTAGTGGATGTATATATGATGGTTATGACAGGAGATACACTGAAGAAGATGAACCGGATTTCGGTCTATTGAGCACATCTAGTAGTTGGTACAGCAAGACCAAACATGCATGTGAGATGATGCTGAGAGACACCCCGGTATATATTCTCCGTATACGAATGCCATTTTGTGAGACTCCTAGTGAGCGTAACATCATAATGAAACTTCGTAAGTATGACAAGATAATCAACAAAGTCAACTCACTAACTAATATCGAAGATCTATGCGGTTTTTGTCTCTTGATGATGGCAGATATCAACGAGAATATAAGCAATTTAAAACCTGGAATTTACAATGTGGTGAACCCGCAGGAAATTAGCACTCAAGAAATAACAAAAATAATGGAACAGTATGGTATTGGAAACCCTAACTGGAAAACCATTGAATATGAAGAACTGAAAAAGATGACTGCTACTGGAAGATCGAATTGTGTGCTAGATGATAGTAAAGCGGCATCATACAACTTGAGATTACCCAACACATTTGACAGTCTTCATAGATGCATTAGAAACATCAGTGATCAATTACGCTAAAGAGTTATGGAAGCGTAAAATCGCCAAGAATGCTGATCCGTTGGAGCGTTCGATATTTGCGGTATCATCAGGTACATTTCGTGGAGAGTTCTGGGTATATATGCACAAGGATGAGAACAATATATATTGCTTGAGTTTACCTGACAACAAATACATCGAAGTACCACTAGACAAATGGGAAACCGGAATTACAAACAAAATAGTTGAGCATTTAGAGAAAATACCGTATAATGTATATGACATCTGTCGTGCACAATATAATGAAGCTAAAGCCAAAAACAATATTAATAGACTCAAGCAACCTACTCCACCGAGCAGTGTGGATAGGGGAAAACGTAAGAACTAACGTCAATCCAGCATACATATTTTTAACTAGTATTAAAAAGTATGTTGAGAAGTTTTCCTGTAGTAATGTATACTCAGTATGGGATAAAAAGCTTATATACCCATCCACTAACTTCCGGCGATCATCTAAAGTTGTTGAGTACAAAGGTACCAGAGACAAGAAGAAGAATGAAGCTGTGTTCAAGCATGAGGATCTAACGACACGCTTGTTAACCTCTTTAGGTGTCAAGAATATGTACCCAGGAGTGCTTGAAGCAGATGATGTGATATCCTGGATGTCTAAGAAGTCAGGCGAGCTGAAGGTGATTGTTAGTGTTGATCAAGATATGTTACAATTGATAGACGATAATAACGTTGTGTATAGCCCTATGAAGGATGTGTTGATCGATAAACTCAACTTTGAGTATCATACCGGTTGTCCTATAGATCAATTTCTTCGATACAAATCTATGATAGGTGACAAGTCAGACAATTTACCTGGTATCAATAAATGTGGAGCCAAGACCGCACGCAAGTATGTAGACAAATACCCGACTGACGACCTGCTTAGGGAGAATGTTGATGCAGATGCTCTCGAGCCGTATTTTACTAACTTGAGAATGATAGACCTCAATCAAGGACCGAAGGAACATCCAGAGGATGTCGAGTTGTACGAGAAGCAGTACGATGAACTTCAAGATCTTGAGTGTGATATGGATGAATTTCGTGATCTGTGTACTGAATACAATATCAACACTGCTCTAGACAATATAAACGTGTGGCAAACAGCATTCGCTCCTCAAGCTGTAACAAACACTCTAGCAGACATTGTAAATTCACTGGGTCTTAATAAATAATAGAGTAATGAGTGACATGCCTTTAGTACAACCCAAGATAATCCCTTCTCCTTTCAGTGGATCTCCAATTAAACCCCGGATCGTTAAAAGAGAAACCGGAAATCAAGTTTATACGGAAGCTCACTGGATCTGTCCTGATTCCGGTCGGTTTGTGATGAAGGGTGTTGTCAGTGTAGAAGATAAGGTATAAGTCGCCTTATACGCTCGCAGTACCTATAATCATATAGATGATAGTACCAGAAGAGTACGTAATACAAAAGTTCTACCAGCATGCAGGTTATCCTAAGTATGCGAGATCTACTAACACATATACCGGTGGTTGTCCTGTGTGTAGAGAAGGTAAGAGTTGGGGTAGAAAACGTAGAGCTTATTATATACCGAACGATCAGGCGATATGCTGTCACAATTGTGGATGGTATGGTAATCCTATCAAGTGGGTGATGGAAGTAGAGCAAATTTCCTTCAAGGAAGTGGCTCAACAAATTGAATCATGCGACTTTGAGTATGGTATACCAAAGACCACACCTGATACTGTGTACGACACACCAGATTTACCGAAAGATAGTATAAATTTATTCGATAGATCACAGGTCATGTATTACAAGGATGAGGATATTGTGAGAAAGGCCATAGATACAATAGTAACAAGACGTCTGAACACTGCGATCAACAAACCTAAGGCTTTGTTTGTGAGTCTATCAGATTTTGTACATAAAAATCGATTGATATTGCCATTCTACGATAGATCCGGTCGGAGTGTGCATTATCAATCAAGAACATTACTAGAATCAGATAGAGATCGACCGAAATACTTATCTAAGCAGAACAGTGACAAGACATTATTCAATTATAACAACATAGAGTCAAGTGCTGATAACATATTCATCACAGAAGGTCCTATAGATTCATTTTTCATCAAGAACTCTGTTGCTGTTGCTGGTATTCAAGAGAGATCGAAAGAAAGTTTAACATCAAAACAAAAAGCTCAAATAGACAGACTGTTTCTAATGCAATCTGTATGGGTACTTGACAGTCAATGGGATGATCAGGCTAGCCGGCTCAAATCGGAGGCATTACTTACAGCTGGATCATGTGTGTTCATATGGCCCAAGGATATTGGAACGAGATTCAAGGATATTAACGAAATGTGTGTACATTTCAAGTTGGATCATATATCTGAGCAGTTTATACTCGACAACACTTACTGTGGTTTGAGAGGCTTGGTAAAAATAAAGCAGATTAGATAGAATCTGAATTAGATTCTTTCCTTCTAGCTAGCAACAGGTATTGCTTGAGAGACTCACCTAAACTTGATAGGTCTTGAGCCAATCTAGAAATCTTCTTACTCTCACTTCGCTGGATATCAGTTATCAAGCTGTCACAATCTGCACTATTGAGAGTGAAGTTAATTGAACCTTCATCCGTACCGTTAAGATAATCAATAAACCCCTCAACTTCTCCGATCCAAGTCTGGATGGTGGATATGGTACGCTCTGATTGCTGTTTCTTTAACGCTAGTTCAGGATTGTCAGGTACTGCTAGTTCTGCTGGATCAGTCGCCGGCTCCATTGTATCAGCAACTGCTGCTGCTTCTGCTTCTGCTGGTACGTCTACTGCCGCGGCTGGATCAACGGCATCTCCTGGTGCTTCATGTAAAATGTTGAGGAATTTCTTTTCAAATAGGTTCATAGCTTTAATTATTTATACAGGTTGTATAAGTATTTACAGGTATGAGTAAAGAAAAAGGTAAAAAGAAGACTATATTCGAAGATATGAATATCGGATCAAATAACTATCTAGGTGTAGGTGGTGGAGCTGGTCAAGCGGCCATGACACATAAACCTGGAAAAGTTACGTTGTTAGATCTCATAAAACAAGCCGGTGATTGGGAGAATGAAATGGGAAAAGCACCAAACCGACTTCCATACCCTCTCCAGGATGGTCTAAGTGATCAACTCGGAAAGTTGTATGTTGATACTCTCCAAGTGAAAGATAAAGTTGCACAATCTGCAAAACACTCTATAATTAAGGATAATGAAAGGGCTATTAAAACAGTGAAAAAGATACACAAGAAATTATCCACAATTGCACAAGCAATTAAATCCGTCTCTAGCGATATTGACGGTTTGAGTGTTGGTACATCTGTACCAGAAGATCATGCTTGATATACTCAAACAAATACTAACATCTCTAGGCAAGACATTAATAATCGCTGGTATACTCACCTCGATCATTAATTACTTCACTGGTGCCGGTGTTATAGAGACATTCACTGCCCTAGTTTGCATTCAGTTTGTTGTTTCTTATGTTTGGAAGTCGATTGCTAGGTTCCTATTGGAGAGCAGAATGATGAACGAAGAGACCAAGCGTTTAGAGTTGTACGCGATGCAAGGTACTGATGTTACTTGCGCACATTGTAACGCCTCAGCTTTCATACCAGTAAGATTCGATGACGACAATAGTTTTGATTGTGAGGTATGTGGAAAGTCAAACTCGGTATACGTTGATGTGACCACAGCACAGAAAACTACAGTAGGTGCAGATACATCAAAGATTAGTAAGATTATAGAAGATATCAGCAAAGACGATGAATCCTAGTATACCAGAAGAGAACAAACTCGTCAACCAACCTAACACGAAGGATCCTAGTAGTGTCATGTTGAGTGAAGATGAAATGCCAATGACATATCTCGAACTCAGAGACAAGATGTCTAAGTTTTTTAACGAAAAAGACTATGAATGCAAGCAAGCGTTTCATGAAGGTTTAAATATACCCGTGAGTGAAGATTATCGTAATATAGACCTGATAAACAATTTGAATGACCTGGCCTTTAATCACTGCTCTAATGATAGTGGCATGTCACCAACTGACAAATTAAACTTCAAAAACTTATGTCAGGGAATCAATTTAATAACATTAGGACTCAAACAATACGACAGTAATGATGTAGATAAGGTGTTCGTAGCTAAACTCGCAGGATACATGACTAAAGTGATCCGGAATTTTTACCATGATTGATATAAAAAAACATAAAGAAACTAAGATTAAACTAACAACACCCAAGGGTGTCTCACACGTAATGTCAGAGTATGAAGTATGCCGGTGGTTGAGCTTGATTGAGGCTGTCGATATTATCGATCAGAAAGCCCAGCAGCTCGGAGAGTCCGGTGATAGTATCAATTGGGTCAAACCGATCGCTATTCAAAAGTATATTGATGACCGTACAGAGAGCATGTTATTTGAAATAGCAGACGATCTCAGTAAAGAAGAACAATGCACTATATAGCCGGCACTACAATAACTCTATCATCTCGAGGATCAGCTAAGATCAAACCTGGGATGACCAGCTCACAAATCAGACAAATGAGCTCCGGAGTTTCTGGATTCAAGACTCAGAGAGACCAGCTAACTGCCGGAGAAAAATACTCTCTACTTCGTATACACAACAAAGATGACAAAGTGTGTTATGTCTTTGCGGACAGAAGCGGATCACGCGTAGAGTTGTTGTTCGATACTGTTAGTCAGGCGGAGAAGTTTATCTCGGAAGCAAAGGGAGAGCAGTTACCTGATTATAGTGCTGCATACGAAGATCAAACAGACTAATCGTCGTCGTATCCCCCGTATATGTCGTCATAATCTCCATATACACTATAATCAAATATATTACGACCTGCGGTATCCACTTGATTGAAGTATAAACTATCATCCTCAGTCTCATCAGTATAATCCTCGCCGCTCAGTCCTCCATGATATGTGTCGTCAGTAACTTGCTCTAATGCCGGTTCGGCTTCAATACCATCCTCATAACTATAATCGAAGCGTTTACCCTTTATCAACCACACATAATGACCTAGTAAAGGATTTAATTGTTCGACGTCTTGATCTAACCTATCTGTAATCTCAAATTTCTTTGCTCCTCTTCCACCTGGTCTGGTACAACCAAACTCTGTCAATTCTAAAACATCACCTGACTTGGGCTCCGGGTTTGGATTTTCAGCAGAGCTCATAGCTAAGGTGTAACTCTCAATAGCAATAAACCCAGTAAGCTCGTCATCAGCAACTAACCCAAACTTTTGTAACACAACTGAATTCTCATTCAATGTGAGAGCGAATATCAACTTCTTAGGATCACTAAACTTTTGAACTGGATCCTCTCCGTACAACGGGTCCATTGTTTCGAGTGTTGTGTTGTTTGTATAATAATCTACAACTGTACCGTATTGATAGATTTGTTCCATCCACCAACCGTTATACAAGGCTTGTTCGTTCTTAGATATACTCTTATCTAAAAATCTAAGACCCTTGTTACTACCAGCAAATATATCGTCAAACTCACTCATCACGTTGAAGTATAAAAGCACTCTTCATAGGATCCCAACTAACGATCATACCTGAGTTGCTCAAACTCTTTGGTTTGTCTTTTGGTAGTTCATCAATTGGATAATTTTTAAGTATATGATCACAATCAACATCAGACAATATCTGAAGTGCTGAACTACCTGATCTTATCAACTCTATCTTGTTATCCAGTTCACCACTGTAGGTAAACTCACCTTCACCAGTGTATCTACCTTTGTATCTGTCAGCTACTTGATTCTGACTCTTGCTAGTAGCATGCTTATCAAGTCTACGGTGCCATGGGTTCTTAGCATCGTCGTTCTTCTTCTGTTGTAAATCGACAAACTCGTTGATATGAGTCCAGAAAGCTTTCTCAAATAGCATCATTATCAGTATTTATAAAAAAAGCCGCTCAATTGAACGGCTTTCTTTATTTTGGGGAGTTAAATTGTTCTTAGTCTCCGAGAGCTTTAGATTTACCGTTAGTAACTTTGTTACTCTTGTTACCGGCCATTGGATGGTCACGATCACCGTGTCCGCCTAAAGGCTTAGGTGTTGGATCTTCTTTGATCTTACCACCTTCAGCAGATCCACCCTTTGCAGAGTAACCACTACCGGAAGTTTTGTTATTTTTACCTGTAAGCCCTGGAACTCCATCAGAAGCAGCAGATGGCTCAGGTTTTGATACAACAGCATCACCTAACATCTCGTCATCCATGTCGTCGCCCATCGACTCTTCGTCTTCTAGGTCTTCGAGCTCATCTCCTCCATCAAGCTCAGCTTTAAGTGTATCTAAAAGTTGCTCAGCTAATTCTCTAGGAAGACTTAATGTGACTTCATCGCCACCCATTTCGTCTTCACCACCGAATTCATCTTCACCACCGAAGTCATCATCTGACCCCATGCCGTTAAGATCAGCGAAAGGATCGTCTCCTTCCATGATAGTTGAGTATAATTTGTCGAAAATATTTGTTGGATCTTTTTTGCTCATCGTTCTGGAATTATTTATACCCTCTTTAATGTTTTTTCCAGGTTTTTTGTCCTTTTTGTCTAAACGTTCTGAAATCTTCTTCATATAATAAGCGTTATCCTCACCAGCATCTTCAGGTTTTAGAGGCTTTCCGCCAGTGATACACTCATCATCACCGGTGGAACAGTTATTATCAGGTTTTAACTCCTGAGCATGTGGCGAATCACCCAAGGCTTCCGGACAGTCTCCTGACTTCCATACCTTGCTGTCATCGCTTTCAGTTATCATTCGACCATACACTTGTTCAAGGTCCCTTGTATCTCTAGATTCGTTCACATAAGTACTTATCGATAATGAGCAGTAAACACCAACCTCAATCAAACTTTAATGGAGACAAAACCAAACACTTATATATGGGTAACAAGAATCTACCCACAGATAGGGCAGAATTCGAGTGGACTCCAAAGATGGTTGCCAGTCTTAAGAAGTGCAAGAAGAACTTGCTCCACTTCGCTGAGAACTTCTTCACCATCGTCAATCTAGACAGAGGTAAGGAGAAAATTCAATTGTTTCCGTGTCAGAAGAAGGTTCTCAGAAGCTTGCGTGACAATAGATTCAATATTGTACTAGCATCTAGACAGATAGGCAAAACAACTCTGATGACTATATATGCTCTTTGGATCGCATGCTTTCAAGAGGATCAACGTATCTTAGTTGTGGCCAATAAAGAACAAACCGCAATCAACATATTCAAAAGAATAAGATTAGCATATGAGCAGTTACCCAATTGGATCAAACCTGGTGTGTTGGAGTACGGCAAGACTGCCATGACGTTATCTAATGGTAGTAGCATCGGTATATCCACAACGAGTAGTGATGCTGGTAGAGGTGACAGTTGTAATGTGTTGATATTGGATGAGATGGCATTTATTGACAATCATTTAGTTGAGGCATTCTGGAAATCAGTATATCCTATCATCAGTAGTAGTAAGAAGAGTAAGATCTTTATAGCAAGTACCCCAAATGGTACCGGCAATTTATTCCATGATCTATATAGTAATGGAGTGAAAGGTAAGAATGGATGGACTCCTGTTAGAGTTGATTGGTGGGAAGTACCTGGCAGAGATGAGAAATGGAAAGCTGACACAATACAGAGTTTAGGTAGTAGTCAAATATTCGATCAAGAATTTGGTTGTCAGTTTATTGAAACAGGGGAAAGCGTGCTTGATGAAGAATTGGTCCGCAGAACATCACTTACATTACAAGACCCTAAACATTTATTCGATGAAGGTAGCTACAAAGTGTGGTCATTACCTAATGAAGAGCGTACATACACTATAGGAGTTGATATATCTGAAGGAGTTGGAGATGCTGCTACAGTGGTGCAGATATTAGATATAACTGACCTGACTGACATTGAACAAGTGGCTGTGTACTGTAATGACCGTATCAGTCCTTATAACTTCACGACCAAATTGTTAGAGATACTACAACAATGGGGTAACCCACCAGCTTTGATAGAGCGTAACAATTGCGGAGCTCAAGTGGTTGACACATTAAAAAATGTGTATGGTTATGAGAATATAGTCAATTACTCACCGAGTAAATCAGTCCAAGCTGATCGACCTGGTGTTATAGCGCATACTAACACAAAATATAAAGGTGTGATGAACATGAAGTACTGGTTGAGTGAATTACATGCAGTGACACTACACGACACACAAACTCTAGAAGAATTGAAGACATTTGTCCGGTATCCTAACGGTACATGGAAAGCTATCAAAGGTACAAACGTGCAAGATGATAGAGTGATGAGTTTGATATGGTCATTGATGATACTCGAAGTAGGTATAACAGAACAGTATTTCGAAATCGAACAATTTGATAAAAATCAGAAGCCTGCGATCATATCCAGACTCGATTTTGGGTTACGTCAGTTCAGTAACACATTAAACTTGTATGGGGACGAGATGATGACAGAAGAGTGGAACACTTTGCCCGTATATATAGATAGTGAGCATATGGATGGAGGAGCTAGTAATCCTCTGTATGATCGGGATGTTAGTGATTTGATGGAACAAGGATGGGAGACTTTATGAAGGAATATATACAACAATCAGTTTTAAACAAGGCCAAAAAAGATAAATTCGTATTTGTCTTGACATTGCCTGATGCAATGAAGGATATCGCATACTCGTTACCTGAAAACCGGCAGGATGATCGAGTGATACCAGATACCCTACAATTTAGTGTGTACGGAGCTGTAGTACCTAGTATTAGAGTCGACTCCGGTGAGATTAGATATTCCGGTCATGCCGTCAAATTCAGTACACACAGCAGACCAGCATATGATAACGTGACAGTCAATTTTACTATTGACAACAGGTTCAACAACTATTGGGTCATCTGGAAATGGTTAGATATATTGAATGATGATAAAGATGCGATATTCATGAAGCAAAAACGTGTAGGGTTAGATGAATCAATGTTCAAGCAATACCAAGGTACCGCGACCATGTATGCCTTAGATGAGTATAACAAGCAAACGATGAGATTTGACTATGAAGGATTGTTGCCGGTCAGTTTAGGTAATATAGATTATAATTATCGTACAGCTGATAACATAGATACAACATTTGAATTCTCATTTTCAAAATTAACGCCAATTTTGTTGTAATCTTTTTCGGAAAACAGCTCCGAGAAGTCATAAATAATTTCAACAGCAATTAACTATGGCAAGAACAATACAATCCCCTGGAGTAGAAATAAAGGAAGTAGATCTTTCTTTACGACCTAATTTACCCGTAGGCACAACAGTGTTTATACCCGGTTTCGCGAATCAAGGACCAACCGATGAGTTACTCACGGTGTCCAGCTTGAGCGAATTCGAACAAATTTATGGCCTCCCACAAAACGCTGCAGAGCGATACATGTATCATTCTGTCAAGGCTGTATTCCAAAGCCCTGCAAACGTCCTGGTATCTAGATTACCATACGGTCAAGGAGCCGGAGCGACGGTAGCAGACAAATATAGTGTTCAAGTTTATCCTGTAATTCCTCGTCCTATTATCGTTGATGGAGCCGCCCCGGAGATCAACTCAGTCGAGAAAGACGAAAGAATCATCGCTTGGCACCCAAAGAGTGCTAACGATACTAGCGGAAAGAAAGCCGGCAGTTACTCTAATCCTGAAAAAGGTGTAAGTGTTACAGCTAACAACCCTGGTGCTGAGAGTAATTATTCAGTTACTGCTAATGGTGTATCGTCAGTATCACAAGTCCTGACCGGATTAGACGTGACCTTCACATCTGGGCAAGATGTTGTATTAGAATCCGGTACAAAAATAACTTTTAAAGGGGGAGAGGATGGAGACTTCGTTATCGCAAAACCAGCTTCTGTTAACATTGGTTCAACCATAAGTGTTGTTGCAGTTACTCCCGGTACAGAATTAAATAATACGAATATAGATATATACACAAGCCAACCGGAGAATGAAACAATTTATGATCCTATCTCCGGGTTTGGAATAGGTGCTACCGCAGCCCGTTTAACCGGCAAGGATATAGTAAATCGTATCAACCAAAACTTCTCAGCATACCTCTCTGCAACTGGTGGATTAGAAGACACACCAGCTGTTAGAGCTACCACTTTTGGTTACAACAACACACCTATCAATGAAGACATGATTGTTGAAGTAGTAACCCCCGGGTTCGCCGGTAATAGTATCGTACTACAATCGATAGATGGTGTGCAAGCAGAATATAAATCAAATGATGCTTATAATTTGTGGCTTGTGACTGATGAATTCGTCGAAACAATATCTGTCGAAGCAGACGGTATCAAGACGCTCCAGGAAATAGTAAACGACCATAACGGTCCTGATAACCAACCTGTATCTGGAATCCATATCGCGGTTATCGGAGGACATGGAGTCGTACCGGCAGCTGGTACTCTTGTACTTGATGGAGGTTCATTGCCTGGAACACTCACACAAAGAGTCGCCGCTCATAATTTAACCGCTAGTCCTGATGAACAAGTGCAAGTGGTGTCAGGTGGAGATTTAATAACCTCTGATAATTTAGTTTTTGGTGGTGGTCTTGAAGGAGTTGAAGCCGATGACTCGGTATCGAGTGATCAAATAAATACCATCACCGGAGGTATTGCTTCTGGATTAAGTACAAAAGTTGTACCAGCTAGTGCGTGGAAGTTCGGTGATACTAATCCAGGAGGTTACGTCGGGACAACTCTTAAAGACGCAGTTGATAGCGTCATCGCATCTATACCCTCTGTAAGCGCTTATTCACAGGATAATCTATACTGGTCGGAAACAGAGGCTGGTAACCCATTGAGTATACCAGCCTTAAATGCGTATGAAATCGCAGATGTTGCAGACATAGTTGCAGACGCTGTTAATAGTGTTGGATGGGACTTGAGTGCTAGTGATCGTTATTATCTAGGTGAGCCTAGTAACATCGAATTATCAAACGATGATTTTCAGAAGACCATCAAGGGTGAAGTAAAGCTTAGCCAAGCAAATGCTGGTAAACTAGAAAATCAAAAATTCACAACCTACAATGACTTACTCACAAAAGGTGGTGCAGGAATGATGATTGTGAATGACAAGAAATTTGTTCTCAATGAGAAATTTGAAGGCTATTACATCGGTATTTCAGATAATACTAACTTGAACCCTGCTACAGACTTTGATTCAGTAGGACAATTGAAATCGCTAAGTAAAAAGCTAGGCGGAACAACTGGCGGGTATGTTAATGTACCTGATACAGGTGTTAAAAGCCGTTTAACTTTCTCACTTAGTGCTGGATTTATCTTCGATCAATACGGAAATAAACAACAAGTAGGATTAGATGGTAGTATGAGTGAAGCTCTAGAAAACTTGAGTGAATTCGACCTCAATACTGATGAGTTCAGTGATGTGTTAACACTCGCTGTATTTAAAGTACGTCAATCAACACTCGAACCTGATGCTACTAAGCTCGATTATCTCGTTGCTGATAGTGTTATTGGTAGTGTTAATTACTTTAGAGAAGCATTCAAATCCACAGGCGGTACAGCTACTAGTTACTTCATCGAGAGTGAAGCTAGTAATAGTAACAACCTTTACATGAAATTCAATGAAGGTATCTCTAAAGATGCCGGAAATTGGTTAGACGAGAATGGTTATCCGACCCGTAAGATCAGAGTACTTCCAGCTAAATCAGTAAGTTACTACGATGAATTAACATCAGATCAAAAATTAGATACAACTCAAGAAGTTAACGACTTTAAGGTAGCTCAAGCGTTCCTCAACGGAAATGAAGAAAAAGAAGACCGACTATACATCAAATCCTGGCAAGACTTGCAAGCTTCTAGAAAAGCTCAAATCAAGCACGGTAATAATGTGTATCCTCACGGTGTGTATCGCAAGCAAGCTGCTGCAGCTAAAGAAACTGGTAATATCCCAGCTAAATTGGATCGTATCTTCGAACTAGCAGACAATTTTGATCTATTCCCGATTGATATCACAATTGAGAGCGGTTTAGGTACAGTTTATGTCGGTACAGATGGTGGTACAGTTGAGAGCTTTGATGATGAAGAGTTCTTCAACATTGGAGATCATGTAGTTAGCAGCACCGGATTGAGCGGAAGTGGATTGTATACAACCAAGCTGATTGATAACAGAAGTGAAATCAATTACTTGACACAATACGACACAATCTTCGATACATTCAAGAGTTTCAGTCAATTCGCAAGAAAAGACAATATCTTTATCGCTGATCCATTGAGATACATTTTTGTTCAAGGTAGAAATAGTAAAACTCTCACAAGCCAGCAACGTGAATCCGGAGTAAACTTCTCACAACACATTTACTGGCCGTTGCGTCACATGATGACCGGTGGTACTAAGAACAGTAGTTATTGCTGTACTTACGCTAACTGGGGATTCACAAACGATAAAGCACTTAACCGTGGCGTTTGGGTACCGATGAGTGGATTCGCTGCCGCCGCAATGGGTAATACAGATAGTAACTTCTATCCATGGATCGCACCTGCAGGTTTCACAAGAGGCTTAGTGAGTGGTATTCAAGACCTTGCGTTTTATCCAAAACAGAAGGAAAGAGATCAGTTATACAAAATTGGATTGAATCCAGTTGCTAACTTTCCTAATGAAGGATTTGCAATCTTCGGTCAAAAGACCATGCAAGCTAAACCAAGTGCTTTCGATCGTATCAACGTTAGAAGGTTGTTCTTATACCTACAAAAGGCTACAATGAATACAGTTAAATACTTCGTATTCGAACCGAACACATTATTCACACGGACACAAGTACTAAACGTTCTTCGTCCAATCTTCGAGGAGGTAAAGAACACACAAGGTATGTACGATTACTTGCTCGTTTGCGACGAACGAAACAATTCACCAGATGTTATTGACCGCAATGAGCTTGTCATAGACATCTACATCAAACCTACACGCGCTGCGGAATTCATTCTAGTTAACTTTTATGCTACTAGAACCGGTCAAGACTTCAGTGAATTAGTGTCCTAACCATAAGTATTTAAAGCTATGCCAGACGTAAGACAAACAATATCAGATTTCTATAGAGTCGCACAAGAAAGAGATTTCAGTCGTGACTTCCAATTTAGAGTACTTAACATTCAGAGTGGAGATGGCGCTTTTGCTATCACTGAGGATGACCTAGTGTATGCCCAAGGTGGTAGTATACCAGGTCGTACTGTAGCTAACCACGACGTAGCATTCATGGGCATGAACTTTAAAGTACCTGGTGCAGCTTCATACTCCGGAACATATCCGCTCACATTCTATAGTGATCGCGAAGACAGCCTTCGTAATCTCTTACTGACATGGAGTAAGGATACCTTTGATGACGCTACAAGCACTGGTAACTACTATATGCCCAAGGAGACATCGATTGTTGACTTGGTACAATTAGATACACAGCTAGAACGTGTCGCACAGTTTACGCTTGTTGGCGCTTATCCTCAAGAAATTGGAGAAGTGACCTACACTGCAGCGGGAACAGGAGCACCAGTGACATTCACTTGTACTCTCAACTACCACTTTGTACGATCCACAAGATTTTAACCAGCACCAAATCACAAACCAAATTAGCCGTGCCCAGTGTACGGCTTTTTTGTGTACGTACATTAAATAATAGTACATATGTTCGATGATATAAGAAGAATTGGCGAGAAGGTAGACAATCTGTTAGGTACAGATATCTTCCCGTTCAACTATCCATTCAGTCATACTGAGAACTTTCTTCAACATATGGACAAGTGGGAATTTGCTATTCCCATGAAGTTTCTATGGTTTGTACACATCGAAACGATACCAAGTGTTATATCCTCTCAGACAATGTGGAACAAGGAACCACACGGAGCAATTCAGTCGAGCGGTTCTATCGCCGGTCCTGGAGGAAAGATGAAAGGTTGGGATTTGAATCAAGCGAAATCAGAAATAACTAGACAAACATACATGCACACTGCTAATGAATATGGTTGTATACTTGCTCAAGGAGTTGTACTACCTGGAGAGAGTTATGAAGTCAAGGATATACCGATTAGTAACAACATGGGATTCCTACCCGGTAAGGTTGGCGGTAATAAAGGCGCTTCACCACCTCTACAGATCCAATTCAGAGAAACTAATAGATCTTTCCCAGATATGGTCATAAGACCATGGATATATATCGCATCCCACATGGGATTGACTGCCAGGCCACCAACCGATAACAATAGAAACATTAAAACAAACATATCCATCGTACAATTAGGCAAAACATACCCACAAATACCATTGGTCGAGAGAAAGATATGGAGGTTTTATAATTGTGTGCCTGTCTCGATAGATGGTAAGGAGCTAACATACGATGCTGCCGAAGTACAACTATATAATACTGGTTGGAATTATACACATTACTCTGTAGAAAGTCTACCAGACACAGACATGGATGCTTACATGAGTAAAGAAGGGTTTCAAAAGTTTGTAAAGGACATGGCTAACAAATTGCTAGCAAAGTCTAGATTTTTTAAGAAACTCAACAAGAAGATAGCAAAAGTCGAGAGGTTTGTTGACAAAGCTACTAAAATTAAGAAGAAGGTTGATAAAGTGCTTGGATTTCTAGGAGGTTTAGGGAAACCAAAAAACAAACCCGGTGGTAATCGGTCTGTGTCTAATCCTACTGCAGGTCGCGCAGTTGATAATAGATTTCAGAGTGATTCCTAGGAGTAATTGACTTTTCTGTAAATATTAATAGATATTAATGTGAGTACCGCGTTTAAATTCAAGGTATACCTGCCATCCAAACAAAGGTACTATAACTTTAGTGAAATAACCAACAGAGACTACCTTGATATAGTAAAGATAATATCAAACTCCGATAACGATCAACTACTAACACACTTCAATGATATTATATATCGGTTATCAGGAAAGAAAGTGATACCCGCTAAAATCTCTCGGATTGATAGTTTTTGTATACTGATCAATCTATATATCGTGTGCGTCTCAAATGTACTAGAGATAACTCCAAAGGACCAGCAAATAAGTAAGCTCAAGATAGACCTATATGATATACTTGACAAGGTAACCAACTTTGACTTCGAGTATACACATCTTCTAGAGATCAGCGACGATATAAAAATTAAATTAGCCACTCCATCTACAATATACGAAGCATCAACTGACAATCTGATCACTAGTGTTATAGACACTATTCACATCACCGGGAAGACATTTAACTTCTCACAATTTGACCAGAAACAACAACAATCACTGATCGACAACATATCTAGTGATGTAACTACGCATATAATCCGGAAGATCAAAGAGATAGACCAGAACTATCAGCTCGATGTGATAAAATATGGCCAGGACCCACCAACGGTTATAACATTAAACTTGTATAACAACAGCATGTTCGAATTACTGAAGGTTATATACAACTCCAACTTGGAAGCAGAGTACTACTATAGATACTTTATGGCTAAGCATATAAACTTACCTGGAGATCAGATAGAAACATCAACACCAGCTGAAATTCAAACATATCTACAGTTTTACAAGCGTGAACGTAAGGAGGAAGAAAAGGCCCGCGAGAAAGCTGAACGAGCACAAGGTGGTACAGTAGGAGCCTCACCGATGATGCCAGGTATGTAGGTTGATTTACACAAACACACCGATAAATATATATGATGTCAAACAATAGTTCATATAAGAATCTTTTAGCTAGTATTAACGAGCTCAACAATAAAGACACACTGAGTGTATATGTACCGAGTGTTGGTAATGATGTGCCATTTGCACCACTAACAGTCAAGCAACAGAAGCTGTTACTATCCAGCAGCGTTGATACAGACTTTGAAAACTTGTCGTTCATGAACGCTATCAACAGTATCATATCAACTAATTGTAAGCAGAGTGTTCGAATACTAACGACTGATAAACCTTTAATCGTGTTACAATTGAGAGAACATGCGATCGGTGGTACACTTAAGATTGAAGAGGATGACACTACTCATGAGATCAACTTGAGTGAACATATTGCTACTTGTAAATCACTTGATGCATCAATTTCCGATAACCTCGAGATTGAGCATGATATCATCAAGATCACATGTCATGTACCTGATATAGCTACAGACACCAAGTACAACAAGCAATTCACAAAGAAAGTTCAAAAGCCAAAATCAAAAGAAAAATTAAAAGTCACGGATGTGATTGGAGATATATATGTATCTGAGTTGGTCAAGTATATACAGGCGATAATCATAGGTGAAGATGTAGTCACTCCAGGAGTTGATGTCAATATATCAGACATGGTAAATGTATTTGAATCCCTGCCTATGCAAGTCAGTAACAAATTAGCAGCCCTTGTTAAACAAACCCGTAAATTTGAAATAGCATGCCTGACTCCAGAATCTCTACCAGAAGGAGTGTCCATTAGTATAGACGCTAGCCTATTCACCACTGAATAGTAACGATCTGACCATAAATAATTATGGTCCATGGAAGATAAACTAGGAGATTTAATTACCGCTCTAACTGAGCTGGTCGAAAAGCTTGATGACAAACCTACTGGTGAGGTCACATCAAAGGCTAGGTTCAACCCGGATGACATGTTCGCACCTACAGAAGAGCAGGTATCAGCTAAGGAGAACAAGGAGTTAGCTAAAGATATCGCCAAAGAAAACGCGAAGAACAATAAAGAGAAGAAAGCCTCTCGAAAAATACTCAAAGATGTAATGCCAGTATCAGTGGTTAACTTTGATAGCAAAGCGTTGAAGCAGTTAGGTGAAGTGGTGTCAAATAACATAACTGATAGGGTCACTAAGGACACTGAAGCACCTAAAGACAAAGCTCCTAGTTGGTTGAAGGCACTAAAAATGATAGGATACGGCGCTTTCGCATTGATTATTGGACCTATAATCGCTTTGTTTGCATTCTTTGAAGAGATTGGAAAACAGAAGTGGTTTATATCTCTGAAGGAATTTCTAAAAAAGAAAGTAGGAGGACCGTTAGCAAAACTATTTAAACCTATAACATCATTCTTCGATAAGTTCAAAACCCGAATTAGTAATTTATGGAAAAGTGTCAAGAAGTTTTTCAAACCAGTCACAGACACACTCAAAAATATAGGCACAAAGATCAAGAATATTGGTAAGAGTATCAAGTCTTTATTGAGTCCTATATTCGGTGGCGCTACAAAGCCTGGGTTGTTCACTCGCTTGATGAACATAATACTGAAGAATCCTGTGATAAAAGGAATGACAGCATTTTTCAAGGGGCTTGGTGGTATGCTAGGTAAGATATTTCTACCTATCACCATCATAATGGGTGTGTTTGACTTTGTGACCGGGTTTATGGATGGTTACGAAAAAGAAGGATCGATTATAGATGGAATAGAAGGTGGAATCACAAAGGTGTTTGATACTTTGATCGCCATGCCGTTGGATATGTTAAAATCAGCGGTTAGTTGGATCCTCGGCAAGTTTGGGTTCAAAGAAGCAGAGAAGACATTGGACGCATTCAGTTTTAGCACCTTGATTAGTGATATGATTGGTGGTCTCTTTAAGACATACAAGGATATATTTGCCAAGATCACTAGTGTACTCACAGGCATATGGGATTCATTTATAGGTATATTCACCTCCACAGGAGAGGCGGATGAAAAGGGAATGGTCGAGAAAGCGCTGGTTTTCGTTTATAAAATATTAACCCTACCGTTAGATCTGATAAAGGATACAGTAAGTTGGCTTCTGGGTGCATTTGGATTCGAGAATGCAGAGAAATCACTAGATAGTTGGTCTTTCGCCAAGATTTATGAGGATCTGATCGGGGCTATATTCGGATTTATGGAGGGTGCATTCGAATTCGTCAAGTCACTGTTCACAGAGCCAAAAAAGGCGTTTGAGAAGATAGGAAAGTGGTTTGACAAGTTGTTTGCTGACCCAATAGGAACAATCAAAGAGTTACCCCCAAAATGGATGACAGACTTTGGAACTTGGGTATGGGACACACTTATAGCACCTGTCGCTAAGTTGCTTACAGCTACAGCAGACAACCCAGTGGCGGCAAAAGCAGCATTCAAAAAACTATTACCAAAATGGATGTCTGGGTTTGGTGATTGGGTATTTGATTCATTAATACTACCAATATCACAATATTTCGACAAACTACTCAACTCTACAAGCGCATCAGAAATACTATCTGCATTGATTCCACAGTGGTTGAAAGATACCGGAAAATGGGTGTATAACAACACAATACAACCACTGATGGATATATTCTCTGACATTACTAAGGACCCAAAAGGATCAAAATCTGCGTTTTTAGAGATGTTACCAAAATGGATGACCGGTATAGGGGGATGGGTATTTGACGAGGTTATAGCCCCAATTGCAAAATGGTTTACAGACTTTGCTGATCCTAGTGTAGGTTTTACGGAACTCCTTCCAGACTGGATGCTAGATGTAGGTCAATGGGTATACAATACGTTGATAAAACCAATTGGAGATTTAATCACATCACTACTCGATATAGACCTGGTTGGCATGTTGAAGAGCAAGGCAAAAAACCTCCTCCCCAAAGCAGGATACGAACTACTCTTTGGTACTGAAGAAGAAGAGGCATCCGGTAAAGCTGCTGAATCACGTGAAGCTGCAACTAAAGCCACAGCTTCGGTCGCTGGTTTGAGCGAGACTGCTCAAAAGACAATAGCCAAAGCTCGCGCGAATATAGAGGATACAGTTGGTGGAGATAACACAGCTGATCGCACTAACGATCTAATCGATTCCATGAAGAAAGCCATGGTAGACGGAAAAGGTGATGAGGAAAAAACCAAGGAACTATTAATTGAATCCGGGGATTACAAAGCATTGCTCAAGACTTCAGGGATGGATGAAAAGGACTTCTTAAAGAAGATGACGAAAGGTTATGAATATGGGCATATTTACGACTCAGTTTCGGATGCTGGTGAAGACTTTATTCACAAGGATGGTGGTATGGGTGACATAGCAATGCAAATCGCGAACCAAGAGGGTGAGCATAAAAGGTGGGTAAGTATGGTCAATGAATACGCAAAAGTTCTCAAGGATGAAGGATTAAAGATCGACAACTTCCAATACCCGTGGGCAACACTAGCTGACAAAGATTCAATAACTAGTGATATACTAGCCGGATACAACCTCATGTATGATGCTCTTGATGTTGAGACAGATGATGGTAGAGCATTCGCACGAGCTTTGGAGAAAGTAGGTATACACAAGGCCATGAGAGCAGCCAAGCCAGTTCAAGTTGAAGCACCAGAAATGAACGATTTTATATGGAGACCTGGTCAAAAACCAATGACATTTAGCAAGGGTGATATTCTGATAGGATCACATGAAGATAACATATCACCAAGTACACCAGGGAAATCCGATTCCTCTGGTAAAGACATGATCAATCGAATGGATAAAATGGTTGAACTGATGACCGAGCACTCAGGTATACATACTAAGGTACTGGAAGTGTTAACAGAGTCTGGTTTAATTGACAAACAAGGTAATACAGTAGTTAACAATGGAGGAAACAGCACTACCGTCAACAACTCAGTTGCCGAGCCAAGTATAATGGACTTTCGCGACAGAGTAGTAGGTCGATTATCAAAGTAACCTGATAAGTATATACACCATGCTACCATCAACTACAGTCATAAATGTCAATTCAGAAGAACGCGACTTAGACTATATTATAGAGAGCCTGACATCAGTCGACATGAGCATAAAGTCATATGCGGTGAAAAAGAAAAAGATCATCACTAGTGATGTGGTAGCCACCCGAAGCTCTTCATCCAAGGACTTCATATACATTCAAGTAGAAACCGGTGAGTCGATCATATTGACTCATGATCATAAGATTTATGTAGATAGTGAATGGCTTCGCGCGGATAAAATAGCCGTAGGTTTGACAGTTCTCAACTCTGAACTCGAACAAACCAAAATAGTGGATATGCACAAAATCCATAACGATATGACTCAAAAAGTATATAACCTAACAATAGAAGACACTCAATGCTTCTTCGCCAACGATATACTCGTTCACAACGACTCTTAATATGGCAAATCCAGACTTACCAGATAAAAACACATCAAACACCGCGGCCGAAAAAGCAGCTGACGCATCAGGACAAGGTCGTACGAAGATTGATGAGTCTAGTAACGCCTGGGGTGAGACTCTTATCCCGGCCGGGGCAAAATTCTACTGGAAGATGTTACCACCAAAAAAAGGAAGCGCGTCTGGTGGCGCCCCTGGGAAAATCGCTGGGTACGGACCAGCACCTAGATTGTCCCCGGCTTCTGAATCGAGAGACCCGACAGTAGGAGATCATATGAATGATGCCGCTGGTCCATCGACTCATGTGAACATTAGAGACGTACACCACTGGACAGAATCTCCAACTCACTCTCGACGTGAGGTACCAATGTTAATGTTGAAGGAATATAGAATATTAACAAATCCAATGTTAAATCAAGTGATGAATAACGTCGGTGTTGCTGTCCAGACCGGAACCGGCTTAGTTCAACAGGGCGCTAATGCAGCCAATTTACTCGCCGGTCTAGCTAAAGATGAAAAAGGTAACTTCACTGCAAATAAAACTACAATATCAGAGAATATAAATAAAAAGATAACAGAATCTATTGGAGCCGGAGCAATTAAAGCGTTAGAAGGTACTGATAGTGGTTATGCTAATCCGCTAAATCCATACTCTATGCTATATACAGTAACACCTACTAAATTTAAGTACACATTCCCGTACATGGAAGATGCATATATACAAAAATCCGGAGGATTCGGATCGGCCGCTGAAGGAGGCTTCATGACAGATGTAACATCTATAGCAGCAGAAGCATTAAGCGATATCTCAGCAAAGAAAGTAATGGCCCCTGGCCGGATGATCGAACAACCGAAGGGATTCACATTCGATGGCAGAGAACGATCATACACTGTTAAGTTCCCATTATTCAATACTAAGAGCTTCACGGAAATCATCCGGAATTGGCAATTCATCTACCTGTTAACATATCAAAATACACCTAATCGAATAACTAGAGATTTGATCGATCCGCCCTGTATATATGAAGCGAAAATTCCCGGGGTATGGTATAGTAAGTATGCAAGTATAACAAACATGCAGGTTGACTTTGTAGGTGGTCGTAGAGAGATGGACATGCCAGTTCCATACTTAACCTCCGCGGAGGATGGCTCTGCAGACGGTAAGTCAGAGAGTAACTGGTTATTACAAAAACGAAAGATAACAACAGTAATCCCGGATGCATACATGTTGACGATAACAATTACAGAGCTATTTTCAGAGACACAAAACTTTATGTATCATATGGTAAAAGAGAGCATGAGCGACAAGATAAAAGTAACCAACAACCAATACTAAAGTGATTGAACCCACGAAATACAATAAATTTGAAGTACAGTCATTATTACAATTAAATAGTGATAGTTCATTCGCAATGGAACGTATATTTAACGTATATAAACAGCATGGATCTAAGCACTTTTATTATAATATACTAAATAGGGTCGATTTTCCTGACAACATATCCCCCTCCACATACACCAAGTATAATACCAAGCCTAATGAAACATGGACGTTGATTTCGTATAAATTTTATAATAGAATAGATTTATGGTGGATTATAGCAGCTTACAACAGGATAGACGATACATTCACACCACTGTCCCCCGGGACAGCTCTCATGGTACCAACTCCATCGATGATTAGAACTATTATCGATGATATAAAGAAAACACTATAATATGGCAGGTAATATTGAGTTTATAGAGAGTTGGGTCAACGCTCTAGGTCTAGATCATGATAATAATGCTAAGATAGAGCAATTTGATGACAGGCGATACAAGTTTAGTTTATATTTATTAAATCAAGACGGACAGGCGATTAAAATTAGAAAAGGATCGATAGACGACCTGTATATCGAAGATAATGTATTAGACTGGTTTCATCAAGGTAATGTTACGTTTCTAAACCCTGATGATATTATAGAGAGGTCTGAATCTGTATTGTTGTCTGACGCTCCGGATGGTTCTAGAGTTCCTACCGTACCATATCGGTTTAGGAGCGATTGTAGAGACTTACTACTATTGACATTCGAACCTCATCTAGATTCCGGGGAGATAAACAAGGGAATTCCTACATTCCTAAATAGTGTGATTCATACCATGAAGTTTTTATTTTCGGTATATGCTAGCGAGGATATAATATCTGAAAAAGGTCGAATGTATAAGAAACAGAAATTATACTTCCATGACTACAGGTACCAGATGCTTCGAGAAAAGAATATATACTACAGTACCGCAAAGTTCCTCCAATCCACCGGTGCTCATGGTTTATCGAAGTACCCGGTATCTAGAATGAATAATGATCAGAGAGGTAAACCAACCGGTGAGATAGTCCAGGATATCCTCCGGAGCTCGTTATTAGAAAGTGATACTAAGAATATGTTCTCGTATCACTGGAACGCCGGAGGTCCAAAGCTACACTACACCAGCCCTTCAAATTTTAAAGCCATTGATGACTTGAACTATATCCTCGACAGACACGTCAGTGATGCCAACCACGAACATCAACCGTGCTTATTACGATTACAACGATATACCGAGAGATGGGAATTATTACCTATAACAGAATATTTTGCGAGAAGTAAAAGAGGGTTTGGCCCAGGAGAATACCAATCTGAGTATTTTCTATTGAGTAGCGGGTCAGAGGCTATATCGACTGGTATACCGCCAGAAAGAAAGACATTTGGTAAGGAATTCCGGAATGCTGCAATAAACTATCATTACCCAGATCTATCAGTCATCGATGATTATATTTTCTCCGAGATGAACGGAGTTGACTGTCAAGAAATGTTAAACAGTGTAATCACACACCGATATAATGAGAGAACTAAAACATTTAACGTTGACCTAGCGTCCGGTAATGTTAGGACCTTACAAGAGCAATTTCAACGACTGTATATTAACCATACATTCGGAGGTATCGGTGGTCATGGGTTTACGAGCTGGTTGTCTGATACATCTAGGGCCGAGAACTTCAACTTCCGGGTTAGTAGTTCCTGGACATCAGATAGCAGCTTGTCATTCACTGAATCTAGAAACAAAATCTTATTGGCAGCGTTTCTATTAGGCAACACCATACAGTTTGATGTTCGAGGTGATACATCTCGGAGAGCTGGAGTATGGATATCATTGGACAGGGACAACAACTATATAGAGAATGAATATGATATGAAAATACTAGGACAATATTTCGTGACTCGAGTAACTCACCGGATTGATTCATCTGGCGCGTACACAAATAACATAATGGGTGTCAAGCCCTTCTTCTACAAGGATGTAAAATTCGACACTAATGACCTGTTCATGAAGAATACAAACACATTATAATATGGCGATACAGACACTAGATCCCTTCATTATAGACATAAACTTAGTTAGTTCATCTGACCTTCAAAAGCGTTTATCTGACTACACAAGCCTGTTGACTGCTTTTCCTAGTGAAACTGCAATGAACAGCCTGTATTGGCATACTGACAGTCATAGTGACCCTATCACAAGTAAAATAGACTTTTTTAAAAAACTAAATGACGGTACAATCAAGTTAAAGGACAATAACGATGGTATAGTCAAGGACAAGACATCACCTGCTAATATCAGAAACAAGAATATACGAGATCAGTTGAGTGACAACTCACACTTGAGTACATCAACAGGTGGTATATATGGTGAGCCTGTTATTTCTGGTAATAATGTCGATATAGTGAATAAAGGATATGATAAAGAATGGAAACCACTGTCACCTGACCAAACGCACTCAGATGCAAACGCTGAGTGGAGTGTAACGAATATTGTATCCGATAAGAAACAAGAAATCATCGTACCTCCATTAGAAGGTCAATACACCGATATAGAGCTAGAAAGCGCGTTTGGAATGAAAGATATGAGCGCTTGGTTTGTATCATGGTGGATTGAGAAATTCCGTACTGCACATGAAGTGGTAAAGCGCGATCTTCTTGAATTATTAGGTGATGATAATGAGTATTTCGTTGATTTTAGTGAGAGTGTTGGTCAGTTAAAAAACCTAAGCATGTATGAAGACACATCAACACTACCCATATATGATGATAATGTTGAAGCAATCCCAAATCACTCGATACCATCCACTACTTCGAGTGTCGCACTGTATTGCGCCAGTGAAGATTCAAAACAACTGATAAATGACCTATCAAAGGAGACAAATAAAGTTTATCGTAAAAATTTAAAGCAGATGATCGAAGATCCATCAAGAGACGAGACAATCACATCAATAATGACACCTCTCGATCATAACAAGACCAGCCATGGTCAGGATTTCGTTAGCGATTACCCACACAACACTCGCATGATCATATTCATAGAGACTGTACACAAAGCAATACAGGATCACTTGAAAGGATTGTGGAAGGTACTTGAGTTGATAAGCAACCGTGAAAACATAATGGTTCAAGGCAAACCAGCTCAAATATCACTCAAGGTTGAGGAATTTACCCATGCTGTTGATCTTCTCAAGAACAAGATAAAGAAATACTCCGCGACCAAAGGAGAGATAATTGAACCTAAGTTTGGAAGACCAACAAGATTACAACAGACATACACAAACGCTCAAGTGTTAGGTGTGCCTGGCGTGACAGAAGAATGATTACAGATCTTCTTCTTCTGAAATCTCAGCTTCTATAACTTTACCTGAATTGAGCAGTTGTTCGAAAATCTCTTCTCTTGTGAACGTTAGATTTTCTTGTTTGTGTTCTGCTAATTGAGTTTTGGATTGAATGTCCATTGTCTTTACCTTGATAGTAGTCTCTGATTTCTTCTGTTGTAGGAATATCTTGTTGAGAGTCTCAAGAGCACCAGTGCTTGCTTTATATAATTCCGCTAATGAATGAACATCTTCTGGTTCAGGAGCACTGATAATGAATTGTTTTATATTATCTATAGTGTCCATACTATCCTGTATCAATCTCCCTGAGTTATTCAATATAAACTGCTCCAAGTCAGCAGGATCTAAATTAAAATCAGCTTTTTGCACCTTTTTCGCAAGCGTGTTACCTTCACGTAGCTGGTCAACTAGTGTTTTTACTGTATTCTCTCGATCGCTCTCCTCACTCATATAGGTATTTATACAATAAAGTTGACTTATACAGTGACAGACCGTATAATACACATATGGTAACAGTAAACATACAAGGTCACGGATCATTTGCGATCCCTGCGAACAAGTTAAACGAATTATTAACATGGTTGACAAACAACTCAATGCCAGTAGAAGGCTCATCTAATACTCGCCCAGGAGACACTCTTTTAAACGGATAATAATGAGCTCGATGAGAATTAGACCGCTACACGACCCGGTTATTAAAATTAAAAAGACGCATGCTGATGCTGTACTACCCACTGCAAATAACAAGGAACCAGGCACTGGAGACTCTGGATATGATCTGGTATCAGTTGAGAATAAAGTTATCCCGCCAATGGGCAGTCAAGTGATACCAGTCGGACTAACGGTCGCTGATATATCACCTGGATATTGGTTCAGAATCGAGCCTAGAAGTGGTTTAGGATTCAAGCACAACATTCAACCACATCTAGGTGTTATTGATAACGGATATCGAGGAGATTTAGGTGTGAAGTTGTATAATTTTAGTACTGACAAGGAATATCGTGTTCGATCAGGGGATAAGATTGCACAATTGGTAGTATATCCATTGTTACAACCGATCTTTGAGTTTACTGACGAGATAACAGAGACTGCCCGGGGTGATAAAGGATTTGGTAGCAGTGACACAACATCATCCCATGCTCTACCTGATTGTGACCGTAGCGTTTATCCTAAACTCGATAAAGGTGACCCTTTCTGGGTATATACCGATTGTCATACTATACTTCAATCAACACAGCAATCAGATAAGGATTATATGCTATACAAGATGAAAGAGGCTGGTAAAGATGTTTGATAATCTCTGGGTCGAGAAATACAGACCTAGTGATCTAGGATCAATGGTGTTGAGTGACGCCAACCGGAGATGCTTTGAGAAGTTCGACAAAGCTCGCGAGATTCCTAACTTACTCTTCTCTGGATCAGCTGGTATAGGCAAAACTAGCTTAGCTAAGATCATATGCAACTCAATGTTAGAATGTCAGTACTTGTATATCAATGCTAGTGACGAGAACGGTATAGACATGATCCGTACCAAGGTTACTAATTTCTCAAGGACCAAAAGCTTTGATGGTACTATCAAATGTATTATATTAGATGAGACTGATGGATTGAGCTTAGACGCTCAACGAGCTCTACGTAACACAATGGAAGATCATGCCGGATTGACTAGATTCATACTAACTGCTAATTACAATCACAGAATCATACCACCTCTACAGAGCCGCTGCCAATCATTCGATCTAACACCGTCACTCTCAGGATGCTCTGATAGAATCAAGCAGATACTCAAACTCGAGAACATCTCGGTACTGGAAAGTGATATCGACCGTCTAGATGAATTTGTCAAGACATGTTATCCTGATCTACGTAAATGTATAAACGAGATCCAGAAGAATTGTATTGATGGTAAAATCGAGTTTGACAATCTAGTCAAGGTTAAAGATAAGTTCGTAGAGAACATATATAAGATCGCCAAGGAAGGACTAGCAATCAAAGCCCGTAAAAAGGTTATAGAGAATGAACATGTGTTCAATGGTGATTATGTAGAGTTACTACGAGCCTTGTTTAACTGTATACATGAATCCAACACCCCTGATATAAAGAAATCAGAGCACTTGATAGTAGTGGCTGAACATCTGTACAGATCAACATTCGTGGTTGATCCGGAGATTAACTTCTTTAGTTGCTTGTTAGCTCTTACTTAGACTTAGAGGACTTAGACTTTTTGCTCTTCTTCTTAGGAGCATATCCACCATCCCATGCTTCGTTAATATCTGGTGTTGATTTATCATCTCCGATAAACTTACCTTCTTCATCTTTAGCGCGAGTTGGTTTAGCTGTTACTTTTGGGCTCTCCTTCTTGGATGTGATCCCTTGTCCTTTAATGTTCATTGCCATAATAAAATTTTATCCTAGATATCCAGCGGTATATGATGTTGCAGCAATCGCTTTAGGTTGCTTGATATCCTTGTCATGTAAACGCCTGTTAAATTTGTCATCCATTCCAGTTTGCTTCAATGGATTGGTCATCCCCGGGTCATTCTCTGTATCAGATGTAATACCGTTCGGGTTATTCTCTGCTTGGTCTTCCTCTAGTGATTTAGGTTTAACTGAAATCTTCTCATCCCTCTTCATTGAGTCTGGAATATCCGGAAGCTTGTCATTAGGTCCATCTAGTTCGATTAATTGATGTGGTACTGTGATAAAAGCACCAGTGTATCTACCAGGAGCTGTCTCTTGTGTCACATCAATATGAAATCCATCAACTCCAGCAGCAGCATCCACACTCGAATTAACCGCTGGTCTTAAAGTCTTGACTGTACTGACTCTTAAGATAAGATCTTCTGCATCAAACGCCTTGAGCATGTCTATCGTTTGCTCCGGAGCTTCCTTGCACCAATCGTTCTTCTCCCAGCCTTTCTTGAGCTTAATGATATCCCCTGTGAGATACCCACCACCTTGAAATCTAGAGAAGTTATTTTCAAAAATTACATCAAACTTGCTTTTCATATTAATTATTTATGTTACCCCAACGATTTTCCTAGCGGCTCCAATAACCTCAGTATAAATATCTATGTATGGCCATTAAAGTAAGCAGAGTAGCGAGTCGATCGACTCAAACAGAACGTAGAACTACATACCGAGATCTACACCTAGATTTGACAGAGGATGAGAGACCTGTAACGTCTTCTCTATATGGTAAGGTAACACGACTAGACTTACAAACATCGATCGATGAAGGAGCGATAATGAATAGCTTGAGAAACATCTTCACCACCAATCCCGGAGAAAAAATTTTAGATCCGACGTTTGGTCTAAATTTAACTAAATGGTTATTTGAGCCGGTTGATGAGTTTATAGCTCAAGAAATCGGAGAAGCAATTGTTGAGGGTATTGAGAAATTTGAACCACGTGTAAGTGTGAAGAATATAACAGTTAATATGGATGCCGAGAGAAATCAATACGATTTAAAGTTGGTTCTCACCATCCCCTCATTAAATATAATAGATAAGACATATGAAGCAATCCTTAACCAACCCGGGTTTAACTTCCTGACGAACTCAACCAGCTAAAATGACCGATAAATATACAGAATATAGTTTACCTGATAAAGCATATACATCTTTCGATGCTACAAGTCTTAGAGATTTCATAATAAACAGACTAACAGAACAAGGAACCTTCACAGATCAGGTATACAGAGGTAGTAACATGTCATCGTTTATTGATGTGATTGCATATAGCTTCCATACATTACTATATTATCTCAACAGAACATCAACTGAGAGTATGTTCACCGAGTCTACTATATATGAAAACGTAAACCGTATAGTTAAAATGTTGAACTATAACCCTGTCGGGTATCAAACTAGTAATCTTAGTTTCGATGCATTCGCTACTGAAGACCTTATCCCTGGTACATATACTATACCTAGGTACTCATTCATCAGCTCGAACGATACATACTACTCAACCGACGCTGATATATCATTTACAAAAAATTCCCCCAGTGATGAACCCATACCAATTATAGGAGAAAAGCATCTACTATATCAAGGTAAATGGGTTGAACTTCCCGGTCAACAATCAACTGGTCAAGACTTCGAGACGGTGTATGTAAATACAATAGAAGAGAAAACAAAACTAGATCACTTTCACATTCACGTGTATGTTAAGGACTTTGATTCCGGAAAATATTACCAGTATACTGAAACAACATCAATGTATTTAGCAACCCCCACTGATCGAGTTTTTGAGAAAAGGTTAAATGAGAATGAAATATATGAATTAAAGTTTGGTGATGATGTCACTGGCGCTAAGTTAAACTCAGGAGACGAAGTATGGGTGTATTATCTTGAGTCTACTGGAGAAGCAGGGCAAGTAGGAGCGAACTTCTTGGATGAGCTCAAGATGACACTCTATGGTAGTAATATATTCAATGCCATTAAGACTGATATCAAACCCGAAAATATCAAATATATAACATTTGATAACATCGAGACAATGTCATTTACGAATACTCAACCCAGTACCATACCACAACAACGCGAGACAGTCGATGAAATAAAACGTAAAGCACCATTAAATCTATCCAATCAAGATCGACTAGTAACAGCAATCGATTATGAGTCATATATAGAAAGAGGCTACGGCAATTTACTGACATCATCTAAAGTTGTCGACAACACAACTTATATCGATGGTCATATGAGATATCTCAGCGAGGATGTAGGTATCTCATATCCCAATAAAGAGAGCAGAGTGATGTTCAATCACATGCAAGTTTCAACATCAACTACATTCAATAATGTATACATATACTGCGTGCCGTCTATGCCAGCAGCAACAACTGCATCTGTTATGACTAACTTTATATCTCCATCAATGAAAGAGCTAATATTAAATGACATCAACAAGAAGAAAATGATATCCCAAGAGATTGTTCTAATGGATCCTGTATTTGTTGGTGTTAATTTAGGACTCACCACAGGACAAGAAGTAGTAACACCGGAGATATCAGATAACACTCAATTAGTTATACAAAAAACACCTGGGATCATAAGAGAAGATTCAGCAATTATACAGGAAGTAGCAGACACGATAGCTGTGTATTTTATGAACACTAAGATGGAGCTAGGACAATTAATTGAAGTAAACACAATCGGTTCGTTAATACAAAACATACAAGGTGTTGAGTCGATATCTACTTCACGTACGGACCTATCACTAACATTACCTGGGTTAAGTTTATGTATATGGAACCCTGTATATGATAATGACATAGTAATAATGAACCAAAACTATAAATTACCCTACTACAAATATCCATATTTACACGATGCATTCAATCTATACAAGAAGATAATTATAGAGAGTTAATATGGCAACATACCAGGATATTCAATTCACTAGCTTTACTGATCTGGTTGTACCTTTTACTTGCAGTAACGGACTAGGGGAAATTTCAACAGGATCCCGCGCAATCTCCGGTTATACACTAGATGTAACTGAATTCACATTCACTCCCATCATATCAGCGATTGCTGGTACCTATGTAGGTGCAAGTCTAGACAAACTTATATGGGATATGGGTGACGGTACGTATGAAACCGGATACTCGATATCAAAACAATATAAATTCCCCGGGGAGTATAAGGTAACAATGATCTTTACTGACCAAAACGGTATAACACACCGGAATCGGAGATCTCAAACTATAAAGGTATATAACTATATACCAGACGCTCTAACATGGTATACACCCACTATTGAATCCGGATTACCGGAGAGATGTTCACTTGGAGTACCGAGCGATGATCTAACGATATACAGGTATAACAGCTGGCAGTCATGGCCTGTTGTATCAGGTGACGGAGGCTATTTTATCAATCTATACTCACAATCGAGTCACTCACGACCACTAACACCAGAACTATATTGGAGTTCGGCGGATGCCCACCTAAGCCCTACATGGAGATTTTTAGAATCTAAAGATAGTACGGTACCTGTTGAACGCGTACAGACTGACGACAACGATCATATATACGTAAAAAATGTCAACAACGAGATAGTACATACAACATACGATGACCCTGACGGAGTCTTCGCCGGTACTAGCGGCCTAGCAATCGTCAACTATCTGGATGATAATGCGAATAAATTAACAAGCGCAGCTAGGGAAAACAAATCCGGATCAAGTGATGCGACTTTAAAAAATGATAATATACCCGATTCATACACAGCAGCTAATGCCGTCCCAGTTACTGAACCTAAGGATGTAATACTGTTCGCTAGTTTTGATACTAGCAAGTTCCCTGTAACTGAAAATGATAGCGACATAACAAAATTTGAACTATTAAAAAACGATTACTTTCAGATATACGAAACGCAAAAAGTAGGCCTACCCATCAAGGTTAAGTTTAATCCACCTAGCTCTCTAAATATATCAAGCAACGGTATTCAGAGTTTTAAGATAAACGCGAACAAATACCTAGACTCACCATTCTCATTATCAGTACGAACACAGGATGTTAGTGGTAACATAATATGCACTGATGATATTGTGCCGTTAAGTAGCGGGTGGTTAGCACCTAGTTCTGCATTCTCTGGAGGAGATATCACCACCGATGTGTTGACTGCTCAAGGATTCGTGACAATGTACCTATCCGGGACAGACTCTACATTCACTCGAGTGACTACAGCAATATCCTCATCCGATGATTTTAAGGTATGGGATGTCGGTACAATCTATCCAGATAGTAAGGACGCGTTCATCCGGTTGGTTATAACCCATCCAACTCGCGAGACTGCACCAGTCCCCACCGGGGAGGTAGTGACACTACTACTATCACAAGTTGATAAAGATACTCGCGAAATTTTACTGAACACACCGTTAAGGGACTATGTATATGGGCCTGGTAGTCCTAGATGGTGGAGTACAATTGATGGTCGGAAATATTATGCGTATATCGCCCCCGATTCAAGATATGAACCTGATAATAGCATGTATACTGAAATTATCAACAACGATCTGCCTATGAGAACGCCCGGGACATGGAACGCGTTCATGAACATTGATAACACCTGGGATAATGTATCAGGAGACAATCAATTTAGACTATTTACACACACACTAGTCGACCCTCCTCTGTATTTTAATTATGAAGTAATGTTTTACTACCTAACTAATCCATCTAACGATTTATTTCATCAAATCAAACCGGTTTATTTCCGGGAGTTTAGTTATGGTGAAGACGGTGCAACACAAACATATTCACAACCGGTAACTACTACATCTCCTGGTAATAGTGGTATGTATGGTTTCGCAACTGAACCCACCGGTGAAGTGATTATCGTGGATAGTGATACAGATAGAATATTACGATATAACAGACGAGGTGCTACGAGAGCTGAGATTGATATAAGCTCACTACTACCAAGTATTAGTGCTTACTTTTACCCCGGAGATAATGATGCATATGGGTACAGTCCCAGTAGTGTTAGTTTAGATAAGAACCTTGATTATTGGGTAACATTATATGATACAGTTTCAACTATTAAAATTTCCGGTAAAAATAACAATGTAATAGCATGCGCAGTTCCGGAGGAGATTAATTTTCTAGCAGACTCTAGAACAACAAACCCATCGAGTAACTGGTTATCCGCTTCAGAATACAGCTTGAACGAGGTAAATGGTCGCCCGGGGGAATTTGGCGAACAGATAATCAACCCGACAGTGGTGGAGACATGTAAGAATAACGATATTATAGTAACATATACAAACCCGCTCTGTAGCTTTGTCTCCCGTTACGACCCCAGCGGAAACTTTAAATACAAGTATGACTTCCCAGGCGAAGATAGATACTTCACCGGTGACGTATGTGTTGATGTTAGTGATCATGTATGGGCAGTAACTGAGTCAACTGGTCTGAATTATGATGGTAGCTTAGACCTAGATCCTCCTAGAAGTATAGTATATGCATTTGATGAGGAACTTTCCTTACGGTTTACAGTTAGTTCTCTAGAAGGGACCAGCTATCAGGACATGTCATCTCCATTACCTTACGATGACGAGACAATAGAGTATCAAGTGTTGCTCGAGGAGGTATGGGATGACTCTACTAATGATTATATATCAGATGGTCTATATATTGATGGATTCGGTTACGAAACAAATCAACTATTAACATTGTACGAAGGTAATACGTATATATTTGATAACTCATATTATAATAACGGTCAACATCCATTTCAATTCCGACACATAATTCCAGAGGAATTATCATTACCTCTAAGCGGTGATCCTATGAATTTCACTGGAACTGGTGAGTTATATACTGACACGGTGTCCGGTATTGATACAGGAACAGTGACATTATATGTATCTGCCAACACACCAGATATGATGATGATTGATAAAAATTTCTCCCAGAATCGATGTATCATCCGGATTGTAAAGAAACCAGTCATACAAAACCGTACCGCAGACTCATTTAAATACATCAACAACGCTTCACATATAATCCCGGATAACAACAATCATATCTGGTTCTCCTGGGGCAAAAGATTTTGTTCTCGCTACAATACATCTACTGGAACTGTAGATACCACCGTAGCTGTAGGTAGTTCATATGACGATCCTAGATATCACCCACTATCCGCAGATACATACGATAGGCGTGATAATGCTAATAGGAGAAGCTCCATTGAAGGGCTGTCAATGGACACCGCTAACAACCTACTGGTTGTTAATAACGCAGACAAGAGAATATATGCAATGAATTCCGACTTTCCACCGCTAAGCGCATACATTAACGTAGCCAATAGCCAGATACCAAACGATCAATTTAGCTGGATAAGTAGTATATCTAGCAACGCCATGGCCACTTCCGGTGATATGTTACTACCTACATCATACCTAACAGACGCTCAAATTGATGTATTCGTAACAAATAATACCAGCCTAACTGGTACCAATGAACAAAAAAGATCAGAAGCAGCTAACAACTACATGAAGTATCTATCTGGAGGAATGGGTGAAGTCAAGTTCCGACAATCTCATGGTAATCCGGTATCTGTCAGCGCAACTGGATTCGAGCAGGAGATACGCGCCGGAGGTGATTGGACTGGATGGAGATGGATAAATAAGTTTGATGACAGAATTGTTGCTAGCGACAGCAGCAGTGGGTTTGTAGCAATAACCGGTTCTAGTGACGAGTTTCAACTTCTACCAGAATCCGGTATATTTGATATCGCGAGGGTTGGTGAGGATGTAGATTTTGCTGGAGTGATTAGAGATTACATACAACAACCCTCACTGAAAGATAAGAGAATATTTTATGACGAGTTTCTAAATACAGTATTTGGTACCACTGGTTCTTCTCCAGTATCTTTAGGTAAGAGGGTGTATGAAAGGATTAGTAACTTCATGGAGAATCATAGTGATATAGATACATGCACTGTTGATGCCTTGTTCAGCTTATCGTCTATGCTAAACCACAGAATGTCAAGAATGTCGTCAGTTATGCCGACAGAAATCACTAGATTGATTGACATATTATCAATTAACTTCTCTAAGCTCAGAGGTACGAGGACTGACTATCAAACAGATTTTGAAAAATATGGTAACTGGTCGCAGAATACAGTAGGTGTTAATCTAGGATCTGAATTATTATTTATATTTGACTATGATCCAGATAATGGTTATTACGCCGGAGATTATGTATATCATGCCGGAAAGTATTATGAGAGTATAGACTCAGTTCCACCTGGCTCGATACCCTCCAAATCTCAAGAGTACTGGAAGCACTGGCCAGATGGTTTCGTACGTGCTAGACATTTAGATGATATCAATAGGATATTTAGAGGCAAGGACCATGAGTGGCGGTTGAATAATTATAATGAACAGCCTATATTAATTAAGTTGATCCAAAATCTAAGAGTAACGATAGACGAAAAGTTAGTAATCCGAGAGGAACATACCGGTAATTTCCGGCCGGTTTCTCCGATGATGATAAACTGGAAAGATCACAGAGAATTTAATCTAGTAACAACAGACTCAGGTATAACAGTAACTGATCCTAATCAGAGATGGTCAAGTGAGTATATATCGGATGAATCATATGAACATGGAGTGTTCGAACTTGACGACGAAGGTATTATAACATTAATAGGACCAGCTAGCACAAATCCGACAATAACATTATTCCGGAACAGGACGTATAGAATAAATATCGATAGCTTCGGTGATCCGATCGAGATAACAACAACCCCCGGGCCATCCGCAATTAGATTAGATGGTTATGTAACTAATCAAGGTGCAGTATCCGGGGTAATGTCAATAAAGACTGATGATGACCCGGTGAATGGTCCAATACCTGACGTATTGTACTATCAGAGCGTAACTGATAGCTCGAAGTCCGGGGCAATTAGAGTAAAGTACATAGATTCAGTAGAGCATTACTCCACTGAATTCGATGGCCTGACATCTTATAATATTAATATATCCTTAAGTTCCCACACTCATCTAGACGAATTAGGGTGGGGATTAAACTTCCCGGATGACATGAATGCATGGCAATACTACTCGATATACGAGTATAAGCCCCACGCGAACGTGGATCAAACGCACATGTCTAATATAATAGATTGGGACTCTCCTAATACAACATTACAATACACATCATCCTCTTATACAGACTGGTCACAACCTGGAGGTACTATGGAGATAATGTTAGAACGTCAATTAAGAAAAGGATTAAATTTATTTTCTGGAGTAGACAGTCTAGACGTATGGAAGGTTAATGATAAATAAATAGATAGATGAGCTTAGATATAACCAGGAATTATACCCCCATTAACAGTATCACATCCCCGGGTATGTCGCGAGAATCACCCGATATCGTCGATTTACATCAACCACTAACATATGTCGAGTGGTTACCTCGCGTTAAAGGATCAACAGACGATGACTTGACAAATCATTACAATATATATCTTCGCGAATGGTCAGCTATTGAGTTGAAATCAGAGAGCCAGTCCAGAGATATAATAACCAGCCAGTACCGGTCATTAATTAAGGATATCGCGTTAAATTACACGACTGACGAAGAGAAGCGATTCCTAACAAACATAAACTACACAGACCCGCGACACGTAGAATCTGCTATTCCTTTCTTTGCAGCTAAGATAAAACAAATAACGCTATATTACGCCCGGGAGCGCGACATCATCAAGCAGCAAAAGATAAAAAGATCGGACAGCAACACTCCTCTAGGTACTGCTAGAAACATAAAAGGTATCACAGCTGAGCAAACATTATTACCTGATGTAAGTAACCTCGAATCCGGGAATATTGTATCAATTGACACGTCATCCGTGAACCTCGATTACACAATCAGTATAACAGAATTGTACGACATGTCGCAATCGTATTTCAAGGACACAACTCTACCAATAGACGTTAATACCTTCACAGATAGAGCTACCTTAATTGCTCAGGCTCTAGAGGAATGCGCACCATCACTAATACTACCAGGCATCAATTTAGTCCTAACAAACTCATCAACATTAACACAAGAATCGACCCGGCAACTCGAAAGCTACAATTACAGTGAATTCTTCAACTACATAAAGGATGAGAACAATTTAAATACAATACGCTACCCAGCATACATAAACACCATATTAGGATCAAATGTAATGCAACTCTCCGCAGGAGAGACGATGACAGTATCATCCGCCTCAAAACCATGGAGGAATATATTTAATCGATACAATCCGGTGATCAACAACGTACCGGAGGATAATAGTACATATAAATCGATTGACGAGATTGGAGGTTATTTTACACCCAAGAATACTAGTATATTGACCTATTACAGTAAAGCCCCTCGACCAATACTCCTTACCGATAATACATCTAGTTTATTACCTGATATATCACGGTTCGGTAATAGCTCATTCACTGGGATCTCTGGAATTCCAGTAGACCATGCAGAGAGTATAACCTGGTTAAAGGCTGACAATTCAAATGGTCGTCTATTCGGTGATATAATCAACTCTAAAACTTTAGCTAAATTCTCAGGATATACTTCCGCAGATGAGATACAATTAAGACCACAGGTTGGTGTTAGTAGGTCTACTGACGATTTAGACTTCTTCACTGGGAAGAATCGATCACAATGGTCCCAGAGTGACATTTTCCCAGTGGAAGGACCTAACGTATTTGACATCGATACACGGATTGATACACTATTAATAGACCACCGTACAGTTCACAAGTGGAGGACAGATATATTTGGTAATGAATATGCATTATACAAGAATATACAACCATCTCGAAAACCAACCGATTCTGGTAATGGATCACTCATCGATGAGTTGATTGAAGTTGCAGTTGGATGTCAGGTTATAGACGGAGGTGACACACTCACGGAAAGACCTGATATGTATGATAGGTCTATAGAGTATGATATATATGATGGTGGCAGAGCGCCAGGTATCGATAACAAGTTTGAGCAATCCCGGAATCCTAGGCCATTTCTAGATCTTCGAAGACGGTCCGGGTTTGATGAATTTGGTCAAGAGTTATATGATGAGCATAACAGCTGGTATGTTGGAATTGACCCTGCTCCAGGAACTATAGGTAATAAAGTATCCCGTATACCAATAACTTTCCATGGGTTCTACAAGTCCCCAACTTTTGATGAACAGGCCTATGGTGGTATGTTTACTGATGAGGCATGCGGAGTCATTGACCCTTCATCCTTTCAATGTGAAATCCTAGACAATTATGCGTTTGTTAACTCCACCGATGATGAAGATGAATACGGTCGCTACATATCAACTCACAACCCGGTATCAGGAATACAGGATACATTCGAACAGTATGTAAACCCTGGGACCTCCAGTGAGTGGGAGAATGTAGCATTCACCGGGGATAGTTTAAGTGGTATACAACAGGGTGAGACTATAGATGGTGCTTTATTTAACGGTGATTTTTGTATAGATCGAGTTGAGGATTATGCATATAATGTTGATAATATACCTTATTTTGATCACAGCATGACCGTTTCGCGAACAAAGTACGCTGAGGAGGTTAAAGATGATATCGATATTAATATACAACGCACGATATATAATCAAAATACCTTGACTTCTGGAGGATTATATTTCAGAAGCTATAATAGTAAGAACATACTTCCCATCAGTAAGGCTATGGCCAATGTGTTTGGTAACTTTGATTATTTTGACAGCTCTGATCATGCGAAAATATATAACGATATAATTAACGATAATATTATCGATATGGATGTAATATATAACAATATATTGATATCAACACCAACGCACCTGTTAATAGAGAAGCTTAACTTCTCCATGTCAGATACCAGCTTACAGTCCAACAATACATCTAACGTATTGCTACGCACTAATGACGGGAACGCACTGGAGAAACCTACCGGTTGGTTCTTCAATGAAGACAGTAACTTACTAATAGTAGGTAATACGGCAGTACATACTGTATCATCTCGGACTACCGTGTATCCTAAATTATATTCAGTTGATTTAGATACATTGAAATACAAACAATCCTTTCCTAACGATGATTATCCAGAAGACGCGGATAACTTCATGCTAACAGGTGATTTATCAGGATTTATAGTCGAGTCAATTGATCAACCGATAATCAAATTTAACCAGAAATCTGACATATATAACGTATCATACAGCGCGACTCTATCAAGCGAAAGTGAGAGTATATATTGTATATTCACTAATAACTTTAAGTACAATAAGCTAAATATGAGACTCATTGATGCGTGTGTGTATCATGGAGAGGCTGTAAATAAATATATTAAACCCGGATCAAGTTGGCAGAAACCAGTAACTTCTAGAACTATTAGACTAGGAGGAGATAATAGTATAATACCAACACCATCAAATCCGGTCACTACTCAATCGCTATCATTATCATCAATGACAGGATATACTTTATCCGGGTATCAACTCGATTTAGAAATAAACACAAACTATATACCCGTTAGTACAGAAGGATTCAAACTGATACAGATAGTATATGACCCTGGAGACGGGACCGAGCTGCATATAAATAGTCGAGAGCTTGACGAGAGCCTTGGTAATGTGGGTGTGGATATAACTACAATCCCAGATCAATCAGACTTCGGTGATCCACGAATCCCGGGATTCGAGCATAATTACAAGTTTGATAAGCCATCCGCACATACATATAGTGCTAGAGTTAGCGCTATCTTTAGCGATCATAGTAAGATAATATATGACTTATCAATAGAAACAGTACCCTACTCAGTGCAGTCAGCCTTTGAAGGTGTCAAGCTAATTGATTCAAAGATATACACTGATATAAATAATAATAACAAACAGTTACTAGTGCTAGAGACTCAATCACCACGCTACATATCAAACGTTGTAATTGATAGATAGAACATTGATAAACACAGCCTAGGGCATAAATATTGTATAGATGGGCAATCAAAATTCAGGAAAACAATCTACATTCGGTAGAAACTTCATGTCATATGTGGCTTCCCGTATGCCTTATAGTTCCAACTATATAACAGATGGGATCAAGGATTTAAATCCTAAGTACAAGTACTTTCATAACTCCGGAGGAGTGAAAAGGGATGTAGCGTTATCAAAGTCTAGTATAACACAACAAACAATGACCTGGGATCAGGGTGTTGGTGCAGTTGCTATTGACAAGAATTATCACTCGTATATGTACTCGAACGTTGATCAAGACAAGTACAAGAGATTGATGGATTATCGTATAATGGCTCAGTATGCTGAAGTGGGGGATGCTCTAGATGAGATTTGTGATGACTCTATAAATGTTGATGAGAACACCGGCAAGTTGGTTAATGTAGATTTTAGAGATTCAGATTTAACTGAATCGGCTAAAGCAGAACTAACCAAAGAGTTTGACAAGCTGATGAGGTATTTTGACTTCGATAACAAGGGATGGGAGTATTATCGAAGCTTGTTAGTTGATGGAGAGGTGTACTTTGAGCATATCATACATGAAGAGCATGTAGATCAGGGAATCTTAGGTATACTAGTGATACCAACAGAGTTGATAGATCCTATATATGATAACGTACAAAACACACTGATCAAAGGGTACCTATACCGACAACCAATTATTGATCCAAAAACTCAACAGGTTGAGAAGTATGAGTATATACCCTTTGACAAGAATCAATGCACATATGTACACAGTGGTATATGGAACGGTGACAAGACTTTAAGGTTACCGTTCGTTGAGAATTGCAGAAGAGCTTACAGGCAGTTGACAATGGTAGAAGACAGTATCGTTATATATAGATTGGTCCGAGCACCAGAGAAATTAGTGTTCAATGTCGATGTAGGTAACATGCCTCCACCGAAAGCTGAAGCATATCTCAAAAAACTGATGCACAACTACTGGAACCGAAAGACATTTGATGCAGCTCAAGACGGTCAAGTGAATTCATTCAATCCCCAAAGCATGCTGGACAGCTTTTGGTTTGCCAAAAGAACCGGTAACACTGGAACGGAGGTGTCACAATTAGCAGGTGGAGCAAATCTTGGTGAATTGACTGACTTGATGTATTTTGTCAAGAAACTATACAAAGCTCTCAAGGTACCTGGTAGTCGTCTAGAAGCGGAAGCTAGCTACAGTGACGGTACAGAGATTTTACGTGAAGAATTAAAATTCGCTAAATTTATCATGAGACAGCATCAGAGATTTGCTGAAGCTCTCAAGAATACATTCATAACACAACTAAAGATGAAAAAGTTGTGGAAAGAATATGACCTCAAAGAAGATAATATTCATGTCGAGTTCAATCCACCAAATAGCTTTCATGCCATGCGTGAGCAGCAGATTTTTGAGATCAAGAGTGGAAATTTCTCTACAATGTCTGGTAATGACATGATATCCAATACATACTGTCAGAAGAAATATCTAGACTGGACGGATAAAGATGTGATCGCGAATCGTGCATTCCTCAAGAAAGACAAGGAATTAATGTGGGAGTTAACACAAATTGAGAGTCAAGGACCTAACTGGAGAGATGCCATGGAAGGCGCAGAGGGTGCTGAGGGTGAAGGTGACATGGGAATGGGTGGTGACATGGGAGGCGCATTACCTCCAGCTGGTGATGTAGGAGCTCCACCTGATTTCGGTGGAATGCCTGATGACATGGGTGATGCAGGAGCAGAAGCACCACCAGTTGAAGAACCTCCCGTGGTATAAAACGGTAGGAACGGCACGTCTGAGCAATAAATACTTAAGACATGTCAGATCAATATCAGCCAACAGCATACTACGATTGGGTTAACAGGACCCATGGAATACACCTAGTCACCGGAAATTACGAACTTGTACCATACGATTACTATGCAGGCGATGAGCTGCACATGCAGAATGTCGTGTTTCGTAATTCAGAATATGTAACGCATGATAACACGCATGTAAGGTTTTTAAACAAATCTGATATAGATGTATATGATACAAGTAGCTTAACAATATACGATAGTGGTACGTTAACAATGCATACTAGCTCGGCTCCTGGAGCCAGAACATTTATTGTTGATGAGATTGGTAGAGTTGGTATTGGAATGAACCACCTAGGTGAGCATGCTAGCTCATCGGAATCTCCTAGTTTTGATCTAGACGTTCGTGGTCAAGTAGGTATCGAGGACTATATCTATCATAATGATGACACAGACACATACATGTTATTTGGTACTGACACCAAAGCACATCACGTGAATGCTGATGGATCGATCACACCACCAATTCCTCCACCAGATCAGGATTATGATGAGGTGAACTTCCGAGTTGGTGGGGTTGACATGCTTCAGATGAAAGAGGATGACACACAAGACGTGTTTGTGGTTAACAAGAATCAAGCTGATGTTGATACAATAATCAGGACATCCACAAACACTCAGGCAGTGGTAGTGAGTGGTGACGGTAGTGAGGTGGTCATTAATGGTGATGGTAATAGTGACACTGACTTTAGAGTAGAGGGTGACACCACACCTCATATGTTATATGTAGATACTAGTGAGGATCATGTTACTATCAACGGAGCAGCTAATGATGATACCGATCTATTTACTGTCACTGGTAATGATAACGCCAGTCTGTCTGGTGCAAGTTTACTGAGTGTCAGTCCGACCGCAGTAGTGATCAATGAGGATAGCAATTTGATAGACACTAGAATTGAATCTAACACAAACACCACTTCAATACTAGTCAAAGGAGATGGAACAGAAGTTGTTATTAATGATGACGGAAATGGTGATACTGATTTTCGAATCGAGTCTGACAAGAGTGAAAAGATGTTGTTTGTTGACGCAAGCACTGACATGATCACATTGAGTGGTCCAGGTGATGGAGACGACACAGCTATATTTGATATACAGGGTAACGATGATGATGATTTGACAGGTGCTAGTTTGTTTTATGTTGACCCGACAGAGACAGTTCTTAATAGAGATGCAAATGATCACAACTTCAGAGTAGTAGCACAAAATTTAGATCCACAGCAGGATACGACTGACACAGGTACTGATGGCAATGTACAGAATCACACTGCGGCGTTAGCATCACACGCTTTGTTTGTTGACGCTACTAATGGAAGAGTGGGTTTAGGTCACAGTAACCCTGTCACTACACTTCACGTTGCAGGAAGTGCACATATTGAAGGTGATTTGTGGGTCAAGGGTGTAACTAATCAGATTGACACATTGATCCATGCTACTAGTGCAATGGACATAACCAACATCGGAACCGGACCAGCTTTAACAGTAACTCAATCAGGAGCACAACCAGTGGCGGTGTTCTGGGACAGAGATAATGATGATGTGCTTCAAGCTAGCTTGTATTTAGACGATCAAACGAAGATGGGTGTAGGTACTAGTACACCGCAGCATGCCCTACATGTTTCAGATACTATAGAGAGTCAGGGACCTGGGCCTGTTTACGCTACGCTAATGGTTGATCACAATTATAACCATGGTGGAATTGGTGTTAACTCAACAACAGGAAATACTCAAAATCATCTCCGTTTTTATGATAACGGTGTATTTAAATGGCAGTTAAGACAACCACTACAATACGTCACTAATCCTGATAGTATACGATTCAGTCATGATGATTATGGTGATGTATTGACGTTGCTTAATGACGGTAACGTGGGTATTGGGATGAGTGATCCTTTTATCAAGTTGTACTTAGAATCAACAGACGGAGTAAGAATACCAGTAGGTGACACTAGCCAGAGACCAGTAAGTGGGTTATTCGGGTTATCGGGATTACCATCAATAGCAGATTTCACACCGATGTATGGTACAATTCGATATAACACTGAATTGCAGACATTTGAAGGCTTCGGTCCAGGTGACACGTGGGGAAGTTTAGGTGGAGTTATAGATATAGATAGAGATACGTATTGGACTGCTTTGAATGACATAGATGGTGATTATTATCCAGATGACCCGGATCACTTGAGAGCGTTCGTTGGTGGTAATCCAGTAGGAACTAACAATCCAGGTAGTACGTCTGATAGCGAGTATGGTAATGATACGTCAAGTACGTTAGTGATGGATATAGAACGGAAGAGTTCCAAGATATACAATAGTGTGTACATACAAGGTGACGGAAACTTGTCCGGTTCCTCAGATAAGATGGAACGTATAATTCAGACTGGATCGAAGACATATTACGAAAAGGTGATTTCATTCCAATACACTGGAGCACAAATACCCACCAAAAAGATAAACGTCGCCATACTCACTCAAGGGATGAATAGATTCAACCTAACGGTAACAGGCTCTCGGAATTATACCGACGGTAGTAATCATCTAGCCTTTGGTTATGTATCAGTTGAAGGTTATACATACTGGGAAGCGGATCGAGATTTTACACACACTGTCACACAAGAGAACCACTCTATAGGTGAGCTACTATTAGAGAGTTACTCACAAGGAGTTAGATCGACACCTGATGCTGATGTATCTAGTGGTAGTAGCACAGACGGTAATTACTTTATACAACAACTAAACATACAGCAAAATGGTTCATGGCCGAATACTGGACCTGGTCCCTACACCTGTGAACTTCTAGTACAACTAGAAGTGAACAATCAAGCGACGAGAGATAGTGATATACAACCAAATCTTCTACCAGAAGTTCACATAATATCATAAATAATTTAAATAGATGAATACACATAATATATCAGGGCAGGTTAACATAGATGACTTTGTAATAGGAAGAGAGATACCTGGGGTAACTAGAGATGGTAGCGGTAAGGATTATATAATACTGCACCGACATCAATCATCCGATACACATCCCACTAGATCATCAGAACACTACGTGCTTGGTACTATCACGGGAGTAAGAGGCAGCACCGGTTCATACAACCGAAAGCTCAATATTGAGATAAACTCTACAACAGCCTACGATACCACTCATATCAATGCTGTTAACAAAGGGTTTCCTGATAATACTCTATGTAGAGTCTGTCAAGTAACGTACAGCTCAGTAATCTATACAGCTATAGAGATACCAACCGGATCTACTCTAAATACCTTCCGATTCACCGGGAGGCTATTCAACTCCTCTGGAGATAAATTTTTATCAATAGTCCATGGAGATGATACCAGCTTGAGCAACATCACTCGAATGACACCATCAGCTATCGATTTCCCTGGAGCTGTTAACATGAGAGGGTTGGATATATTAAATCAAGACGATGTTAAAACTATATCTTTTGATGGAGGTGCCTCCGGAGAGGGAGGAAGTCAGAGCATGAAGAACGCTAGTGGTCAAGAGACATTCAGCTTACTCTCTGGTAACGCAGGTCAGGGCTCAACACAAAGCTTGAAGAACGCTAGTGGTCAAGAGACATTCAGCTTACTCTCTGGTAACGCAGGTCAGGGCTCAACACAAAGCTTGAAGAACGCTAGTGGTCAAGAGACATTCAATTTATCATCCGGTGGAAGCAACGGTGAGAGTACGTTGGCTCTGAAAAACACAGCGGGTCAGAATACAGTCGCCCTTACTGGTGGTACTTCTAATGGTGGTGGAGGGTTATCTGTAAAAAATAGCGCCGGTGCAGACACGTTCAATGTAGATGGTGGTGATAGTGGTGGTACTGCTTCCACGTCGATTCAAGGATCACTAGGTTTAAAAAACGCGTCTGGACAAGAGACAATGAGTCTAGATGGTGGTGGAGCCGGAGCAGGTGCTACACAGAGCATGAAAAATGCTTCTGGTCAAGAGACATATAATTTAAGTTCAGGTGGTACGAGTGGTGGTAGCAGTCAGACGTTCAAAAACTCCTCTGGAGTCACGACAGTTGAAACTACCGGTGGTACATCATCAACAACCGCTGGAACAAGCTATAGAAATGACGCTGGTATTGAAACATTATCATTAACTGTTGTTGATGGTGGTGGTGGATTGAGCGTGATGGACTCAGAAGGGAACTCCACAGTGTCTATGGACGGTGAATCCGGATCAATGGATGTGACTGGTACTGCAGCAATTTCAAATGCAGAGATAACACAATCAACAACTGAAACAATGTTCGTGACCGACAAGGTGGAGATGTTAGCCGGGACTAATCAACTTGGAGGAGAGTTTAGCCCGACAGGAGCAGCTCCAACTACACCTCACTTACATTTTTATGATAAATACTCCGGAACTTTTTTCGTGAGCGACGTGGTGGGGGTCATGAGCAGGTCTCAAGATGGTGTGACTTGGAGCACTTGTAGAGCTGATGGAATTACTAGCGCCAACATAATAATGGAAATGACAAGCGTGCTCACATCAAACGGAAAAACCCGATTACTTGCTTTCATCAATCAAAATTTCAGCTCCGGGGTAGCTAGGACCGTGCGAAGTGATGACTTGGGAGACACTTGGGTAGCTCATGGTAGCTTGGTCATGGAGAGTACATATTACGCCGGCGGAAGTGTTTCCCGGAACAGAACACTTTATGGAGGCAGTAGTAATGACGTGATCACTAGAGACCACTTTTTAGCTGGTGTGAGTGGTTATGGTTTTTCTCCTTCTACGGTCCGTGGTAGTTACCCGTTTTATGAAGATTATATAGGCAACACAACCAATAAGAACTATTTGAAAAACTTTTTCATATCTAGCTATATACGAGCAGCTTCACAAGAGATAGACGGTGACAATTACCCGATTCGCAGAAATTTGAACCTCACCGCCGCGGAATTAGATTTTATATACATGCCTGAAGGTGACTGGTGGCACACCTCAACTAGAGAGGCGAACAACTACGCATACAGTATCACAATGTATCATATATACTGGAATGCATGTTTGTATCATCACAAGGCGGACTTCTTCGTTGGAGCCGGCGGATCATATCCTGGTTCCAGTAACAGTGCAATGATGATCAGCGGACTGCGTCACATAATGAATCATAAAAATGCCGGTGGAACAATCAATCAATCTTTTGTCAATAGTTGCCCGGTCCGGTTGTTCTTCGTATGCAACACATCCACACCGTTGTATAATTCAAACGCCGGTTGGGCTTATAGTATAACAAGTGCTGCTTCCACTAGTGGTTTGAGAGATAGTATTCACTCATCATATGGCTGGATGCCATATAGATCAACTTATATATTACCTTGGTCAACTGTACGAACAACTGCTGGTATCAATTCAATTGCAAATGGAGGATGGGGATTACAACATTACAATTTAGCTTACGCGTGGGAGAAGAATGGTGTGGTTGGTCAATGGGGGGAGGAAGGAGTAAAACAAATCGGCTCCGGTCAGATTATTGTTGACCCGTCTGATTCAGAATCGTGGTTGATGTTTAACAGCTCCGGAGTACATAAACTAGATACTAGAGCATTAACTGCTCAACACAACGTACAACACACAGGTGTTAACAATACAACAATCACCGGATACGGAGACCCAACTATGAGTGTTACAATGAACCGGTACTTTTCAGAAAATGAACTGACCGGGTACCTTGCTGTCACAACAGCTCCTAGGAGCACTTTACTCACAAACAACTCAACTCTAGGTCAACGGAACAGTGCATCAAGATACATCAGAGGAAACACTGCAGGAACAACAGTAACATTAACACTTGATAATACTAGCGCGACAACAAACGCATCATACGGCAGTTACCCTACACAGGGAGATACAGTGTCATTTTACAAGTTAGCGATATGGGAGAAGATAAACTCAGCTGATGTGGCTGGTGTACCGGTGGATGTATATAAACCTTCTGTTGGTAATGTAAGTGAAGAACACGTCAACAGCGCATCAGTCTACATGATCGCAGATGGAGTCAACAATGATCCGATCATTTCAATAGTAGGTCAAAATGGTACTGCTAGTTCAGCCAATTACCGCAAGCCGTCATATACCAAGATTGGTGATGTGTGGTCAAACACTTTTGGAAATGGTCTCAAAGTCCCGTCTTTTCTGGCCATCTTTAGTAACAGCATAGGAAAACATGAAATCGCGACCTTCCCGACAAAATACAATATTAGCTCATCTCCACACCTGGCTCTCATACCTGGTGAAGAGTGGGTCCGTGGTAGTTCATATTTGAGCCGGATCGAAAATATCCAAGGAAATGTCCAGTCATATGACTGCCGGCACTCCCTTGATCAAGCGAATAATCCTCTTGAGGCATACGGAACCATGGGTAATACCACACTCTATCATCATCCATTCCGATCCGGTTACACGAAGACAACCAACATACACCCTGGTAAATCCGGTGGAATCGGGACATACGCGGTTGGTTCTTACGACTTCTACCAAAACGGATCGACTGCAGATGTTCATGGTTGGAGCGTTATCCACCCCGGGTTTTATTATAATGAATACATACCGGCATACCAATGGCCGCAATACAGTAATAACGGACATTATTTCCAAAGTACCCAGTCCCGGAATCATGTTGGAGCTATCCACCGGTGGGTATCCGCCAATTACGCTCATGTTGTTTCAATTTTGGAATACGGTACCCCGGATACATATTCAACTGATGAAAGAAAACCCACATGCAAGAGATTTGTAGGCATGATGCTCAATGGAGGCTCTAGAAACCCGGGCTGGTTCTGGTTGACACACACTAACTATTCATACAACAAAACCGGACATAATACAAGTTCATCTCATCATGTTCCATCAACATATGGTTATGATCCTTCTGGTAGTGGAAATGGGTCGATAGTTTACAGCCAACAAATCCCCGGAGGAGGTACAGCCGGAATCGGATCGAGTATTAACAGTACTCATTGGCTCAAACAAGCTAGCCAGGTGTACAGCTCTAGTAAACTGATGGGTCGCTGGCACCCAGAGGCGACAAAGTATTCGTATGATGGCATATCGTATAGAAATGGCGAGGAAGTGATGGTGATAACATTTTGGGATTCCACCGGACATTTTGACAAGAATGATTGGAATGTTGCGTTGTACCAGAGCCAACACTCAGGTGGCGAAACCGGTTATTACAATACGAGCAACAACACGTCTACAGATCATCTTTGTGATATAACCACAGTGTATTCGGATACACAATGGAGTACTTCTTATGGTAACCAGGCAAACTGCATGCATGTGGTGCTAAAGAAATCAACTACATTTGGCGGAAAAGGATTGGTTCAATTCATGCAGGATAACGGCACCCGTCCCGGGGTGAGTGATAATAACGTCAATCACTCTGGTACAGAATATGTGTTTTTAGTCAAGATCACACTCAAATCCAATGCAAATTGTCACTTTCACCAATCGTTTGTAGCCCGAACTGGAACAGCATGGCCTGATGAACCAAATACTTGGCAACTAGGAGTTGATGACGCCAGTATCCATAACAAGGCCGATCTTAGGACTTACGAACCATTTAATCAACGATACAATAAAAAAATCCCTCTTCCTAACGGATCACAGATTGTATATACTAATTACGGGATGCATCCCGTAACCAGTTGGGTGTCATGGATTTCACACGCGACAATGAATGGACTGAACGGAAGTTCTATTTCTAATGCCAATACATATGTATCTAATTATCAGAGCGACCTGATAACTCACCACAAAACCACATTAGAAAACCGAAACCTAGGACGTGGTTCTTCAGCACCTGGTAGTAGTGATCCTCTTGTGTTCCCCGGGGACGTTTTGTGTTATCTTCCGAATAACGGGGGAGCGCTAGCAACTGGTATTTACCCTCTCCAGACCGGTCATTGGCCTGATGACTTGCTTTGGGTGTATGCTAATTCCTCAGCAATATACACGAGAAAATTTACCGGACCAACTGGCGGTGGCATAGGAAATCAGGCTACGGCGCAATTCAGACCAATACAAGACAACAACAAGTTATATGTGATGGCATCTGGTAAGATATTCTTCTGCGAAATACCAACACTATCACAAATGTTAGCAGTATACGATTATCAACCAGAATGGACTGAGATCACACCAGCTATGACTGGGTTGTTCAGCCCGGTAGGTATATTGTACGCACATTCAATTGGCAAGTATGTGATCGCTGGGGAAGGTGGAAATTACGTGACGAGTATTGACGGAGAAACCATCTGGGAGTCAAAAATTAAACCACAGTTCTCGTTTGCTTCAAAACCAGACACTGGATTGTTCAAAGACACAAATCACGATTTACATTTGACCCACAACGGTCAAAACAAGTTGACTGTTGATATAGATGGTGTGAATATCAACGCTCAACCACTAACAGTAAATTCCTTGTTGCGTAAGAAATATCAATCACAAACGTACACATACCCGAACTTGACGTATGATAACACCTGGCGTAACTTAGGTACAGCAGAATGGAACTCTGCAGAGATTCCTAATGCGAATGGAGGAGGAGTGATAATATGGCATATCATATGGCACATAACCGCCACATCAACCAAATACATGACCGCATACACAAGAATTGCGTACGATGGAAGTATTCAGAATACTACATTCATCGCCGGTGAAGTAATGACATTTAACATACGGGTTGTGTTTGATAACAATCTAGGAAAGTATATAATTCAGTACATGGGGTACGATTACCAAAATGGTACTAATACTACTGGTAACTTATCATGGGAGATTCGTGATCAACGACCACAATGTGTTATAACACCGTAACACATTGTATTTAGATATGATGAATGTTATGCTTGTTTGACCGAAATCTGGTCATTCTCATCCCATTCCGGAGATTCAACCACGTACTCCGGGAAGTAGTTCTCTTGAATCTGTGCCTCTATGGAGCTTATTATACCGTCCATTCGAACAGCTTCTAGTGGTTCGATCCATTCAGTCACCTGGCCTTTAGTCAGCTCACCAAAGCTAGTAAAGTCCTTGGAGTCTGGATCAAAATCATCCTCAAAGTCATAAGTAACAAAAGTGTTCCCTGCCCGGTCAATACCATTAGTCCATTCATAAAACACAGTAACACCCACGACAACATCCGCCTTGTCACCAACTTTAGTTTTTCTGCGCAACTCTGATATCGAGCTCTTGATTTCTTCCGGTTTGATCATACTATTATTTATTAAAACACCCTCAACAAATCAACCCAAGTTGATATTAATAGCCAATCTACACTGTGATTTAACCGGACTGCTACTGGAATGGTATCGATCACCCGGGAAAATAATAGCGTTACCTGGCTTGAACTCTATCAATTGGTATGGTTCATCATCACTCTGATCTTGGCCCCACCTCCTGTCAAACACATATGTAGGCCCATCACCAATCAGCTGGATCACACACACCCAATGATCAACACCATCAGCACACAATCCTGAGTCATCCACGTGCGGGTCATGATAACCATCCACCAGACTGTTAAACAGGTAGTTGAACCGAAACCGATACAACTCATGAACCCCAACTGGTGATCCTCTTGATTCAAATGAATCAAGTATTTCACACGCCAGCTCACACCCTGGTTCGACCAATTCCGGACGGATTGGTTGGTTCCATGATTTATATACATGTATATCATCTGTCATGTCACATACGACCCCCGGGACACTCCGGCTACTGCCACCCAATCCAACCACCTCACCAGAAAAACTCCATGGCCGTTGTAACCCTACACTAGTGTATTGGTATATAGTGTCTATCTCTTCTTTGGAAATGAATCCAGGTATTGTATATACATCCATTTTCATATTATAACACATCGCGCTTCAACATGCAACTTAATAAATCATCATAAGTGTACGAACAGACCCAACCAGAGAATAAATATATGTATGAGTACATTGACGAATAGAACCATAGCCACTAGCTATAAAGACTTGTTACAAGTCAGCAATTTTAACACTGGAGTAGATGCAGCAACTCGGTGGATTGAAGATGGTGAAGGAACACCTTCTATATTAAGTATTTCGACTACCCAAGTAGGTATAGGTACAGAGTACCCAGCGGTAGAGTCATTGTTGCAGGTTGATGGTATGTTACGAGCCATAACGTTGAGAGCAGATAACATCGGTATTAACACATGGTCACCAGCAGTATCTATAGATGTCAACACAGTCGATGCTATCAAGATACCTAAAGGAACTACAGCCGAAAGACCAGTATCAACAACCGCAGAACATAAAGGTTATATTAGATACAACACCACAACTGATCAATTTGAAGGATTTGGAGCCGGGCCAGCATGGGGATCATTAGGCGGAGTGATTGATGTCGATCAAGACACATATGTATCTGCTGAAGACGTTGCCGGTGTAGATAATGATGAAATAAAATTCTTCACGTCCGGAGAGCAACGCGCGATCATTACAAACACAGGTATCACTCTAGGTGGTACATTGAGTGCGATTGGTAATTCAGTATTTGATGATAATGTACATGTAAAAGGTGATCTTAGAGTTGACGGTAATGCTTATCTGAGCGCAGGAGCCGGTGGTAATATAAATGTAGGTGATAGTGATAATGATAATGTAGTGTTTAACGCTGATGTAGATAGTAAT